>OGZI01000058.1_pt1 | contig 141513 bp, 132 predicted proteins | sample 1576711 | NCBI WGS metagenome assembly OGZI01 (sample SAMEA3541482, study PRJEB24748) | human gut metagenome | biome: human gut; feature: human-associated habitat; material: faeces | place: China | collected 2012
GAGAACCAGCTATCTCCGAGTTCGATTGGAATTTCTCCGCTATCCACACCTCATCACCACCTTTTTCAACAGATGTGTGTTCGGTCCTCCAAAGCCTTTTACGGCTCCTTCAACCTGGACATGGATAGGTCACCCGGTTTCGGGTCTACTAATACTAACTTTACGCCCTATTCAGACTTGGTTTCCCTTCGGCTCCGTGGCTTCTGACCACTTAACCTCGCTGGCATTAGTAACTCGCCGGACCGTTCTACAAAAAGTACGCCATCAGTCCGAAGACCTCTGACTGTTTGTAAGCACAAGGTTTCAGGTTCTTTTTCACTCCCCTCCCGGGGTTCTTTTCACCTTTCCTTCACAGTACTGCTTCACTATCGGTCACTGGGGAGTATTTAGGCTTGGGGGGTGGTCCCCCCGGCTTCCCACAGGGTTTCTCGTGTCCCGTGGTACTCTGGATCCTGCAGCGGGTCTTCTGGTTTCGTCTACCGGACTTTCACCGTCTTTGGTCTGCTTTCCCAAAACAGTTCGACTACCATAGCCTCCATCGCTTGATGCAGTCCACAACCCCGAAGAACCAGGTCCTTCGGTTTGGCCTCTTTCCCTTTCGCTCGCCGCTACTTAGGAAATCGATTTTTCTTTCTCCTCCTATTGCTACTTAGATGTTTCAGTTCACAACGTTCCCTTCCATACGCTATGGATTTACGTATGGATACTTGAGGTTTGCTCAAGTAGGTTTCCCCATTCAGAAATCTCCGGATCGATGGCTGTTTGCGCCTCCCCGAAGCTTTTCGCAGCTTACCACGTCTTTCATCGGCTCCCAGTGCCAAGGCATTCACCCTGTGCTCTTTCTTGCTTGACCTTCTTGCAACACAAGCTTCGCTTGTGTCGGTTCTAAAAACAATAGCTCTTGTTCTTGGAATGATCATTTATAGCGAAATAAAATGTTGATTGCTTTACTACATTTTATTTTTCAATAAATTTCTCGATTTTATTGACTCTTGTTTGTCTTGTATTCAGTTTTCAAGGTGCATTCTTTCTTTTTGTTTCGGCCGTTCTTGCGACCGCCTAAGTATATTATCATGGGAACTATCTCTTGTCAACATCTTTTTTACAATTTTTTAAGATTTTTTTTGCAAAACACAAAAAAACCTGTAAAAACAGGGCTTTTTCGTCAAAAACTTTTTCATTTTACGCGCCTAACAGATGAAAAAATGCCGTCGCTGGAACACAATCACCAATGCCGGCAGCAGATTCGCCGCCCGCACTCTTTGATTTTTGCAATATTCAGCCCCAAAATAAATGTCATCAAGCCACCTACGGCAATAAAATTCTGTATGGCAGCGGGATCAAGATAGGAGATCATCCATTTTCCCGCATAAAAACACAGGGACAATATCAAAAACTGTGGCAGTACAATCAGATTCATGCCGAATCCCAATGCCATAGCAAATATGGCCGCCGCGAAAATATCCATAACCGCCTTTGACATCAAAATGGTCATATCTCCCGTTGCCCCTTCCTGGAAGGCACCGAAAATATTTGTTCCGCTGGCGCAGAGAGTCACAGCCACCACCAGATAAAACCGCATATAAATTTCCTTATCTCCCTCAATTTTAAAATGCAAATGATGTAGTCCATGCAAAAATCTCGTTTTGATTCTTCTGTCCAGATCAATCAATTCTCCTATAATCGTTCCCAAAATCAGCGCCAGAAGCACCGCCGGCAACGACTCCAGCTTAATCACGGAAACCATACCAATGGCAATGGCGCACATACCGAATATCACCATCAATGGTTCCTGAAGTCTTGCGGGAATTTTATTGCGCAGAAGTGTGCCTGCATTAGCTCCCATCAGTACACAACAACAATCCAGTATTACCTCTCTTGGAATCATGCCGTCGCCCCCTTTTCTGTATTTCCGGCAAAGGTCAGTGCAACCTCACCTGTGCCGCCATCTATTTGAAATTGCTTTTTCCCTTCTGTTTTCTGTTTGGGAACCGTAAAATCCTCGTCAAAGTCCATTTTCCAACTGTCCAAATCGCCGCCATTTTGTTCCACAGAAACTTCCGGCTCCAATGTTTTTCCGTTTACTGTGACATTTCTGGTGAAAAAAGAACCGGAAATATCATAATCCTCTGCTGTTTCCGGCATAGTCAGAGAAATCTTTCCTGTGCCGCCGTCCAGTAAAATTTTCTCCCCCAGACTGCCCGCAAAGTCCACATTTCCCATGCCGCCATGGATGGTCAGATTCTTTGCCACCTGCAAATATTCTCCTTCTGCCAAGTCACCGCCGCATTCCAGCCCCAGATTCTCTGCCGTCACATGTTTCAGCATCATCTGCCCGGCACCTTGATGCAGAAATAAATCTTTTGCTTCTGCCCCATCCATATAGAAAGGGCCTGTCCCTGCTGTCAGCGCCGCTTTTTCCGGCATCCAATCTTCCGATAAGGTTAGTGTCAAATGATGACTGTCCGTATCCATGCCCTCCACCGCTTTTTCGTCCGGCGGTATGTATGATACAGTCACAACTCCATTTTCCTCTGTCACTGTCAGCCACTGAGAAACAACATGTTCTGTTTTCAGCTCCGCTTTTTCTCCTTTCTGGATGAAAACGCTGCCAACATCCGCCGTAACTGTAAGTTCTTCGCAGTTCTGCGGAAGTTCATAGACTTCTGACGACATTTCCACCGTCTGTTTTTGTGTGCCACATGCGCACAAAAATAACAGAACCACTGGCAGCATAAGCCATTGCTTCCCTTTTCCTGTTGTTTGTTTCATGATTTTCCTCTTTCAATTTAGGTTTCTTTCGAAAGATGTGGCATTTTAACATATGGATTTCAAAAAAGCAACGGCTTTTCCCGTTTCTTGCCACAAAAAAATGACGGTTTTCACACCGTCATTTTTCTCGTCATTTCAAGCAAATATGGTCAATATAAAATACATCAATATGTTGTTTTCGTACAAAGGCAATGCCACATGGGTCAAATTTAACGCGTCAAAGAAAAAATCAAAGGCGGAATTGCACTGGAAAAATGTCAGCACAAAACAAATGAGCCATGTTACGCACAATCCTTTCAGCAAACCCACCAAAAAACCACATACCCGGTTGAAGAAATTCAATACAGGCAATTTGCTGATGAGATTCAGCGCCTTCAGCACAAATTTCACTGCCAGCCATACTACAATAAACACCAGCAGTACACTGATGATATTGATGCAGATATTGGCCAAAAAGCCTGCAATATAAGACTGCAAACTTTCTACATCCAGCAGATGATAAATCACCGGATTATTGTTTTCCACCAAACTTTCTTTCAGAAAATCCGGCAGATGCATACTCTGGATAATGTCTGTCTGGGTCTGCATAGCCGCATCCCCAATGGCATTTTCCAAATGAAGCCCATTGCCTACTGTATTTGTCAGGGCATCGAAAAAAGGTGTTTTCCGCAAAAGCTCACTGACCGTAGGCGTCAAAAACCTGGTTGCCGCCAATGCTGCCACCATTGGCAGGAAATTCAGCGCCGCCCGTACAAAACCCTTACGGTACGCCCGCACTGCCGTTCCTACCACCAGCACCAACGCCAGAATATCTAATATATAGGGCAAAAATGTCATCCTTCTGCCCACCTCCTACCGTTAAGACTCTGCGGGAACATCCCCTGATTCCGTATTCTCCGCAGGCTGAGTTGTTTCTGTTTTTTCTGTATCAGTTGCCGCTTCTGTTTTAGGTGTTTCTGTTTTCTGGGCACCGGAGGCATCCGTTTCTCCTTCTGTTCCGGATGTTTTCTCCTGACCTTCTGTTCCTTCTGCGCCAGCATCCTGCTGGGTAGCATCAGTATTTGTTTCTCCTTCTGTGGGCAGGGGTTCATCCGTCTGTACTTCCGGCGTGGTTTCCACTGCGTCTTCCGGTACATCCGGCAGTTCTCCTGTGTATTTGTCCATATCCAGAATCCGTGCCATATCCTGACCTACCACCAGTACACGTGAGAAACTTTCCATGGGGATCACGTCTGTCACATCCTGTGTTGCCTGATAAGTCCAAGCTTCCCGTCCTGTATGGCGAATACCGATATAAGTGTGGTCAGTTCCCACCACAATACCGTCTTTCCAAGCACTCAGATATGTGATGTCTTTTCCGCTGACATAAGAAGCTTCTTCCGCTCCGTTGGCGCCAAGCCAGCAGATGGTACCTTCTTCCTTGCCTTCTTCTCCCGGCAAAGCGTCACCCAATGTCAGCACCACTCTGTCTTTTTGCTGGAAGGATACATAATCCACCACATTGGTCAAATGATAACTCCAAACTTCCTCGCTGTCCCGGAAACCATAAACGCCCTTATCGGAAACCGCCGCCAAAACACCATTGCTGCGATAACTGATGGTGCCGATGATCTCATCTGCCTTATCAGCGGCAGAAGCATACAAACTGTCTGTATAATTCTCGCTGTCTTCGGGATTGACATAGAAAAACAGCACACGCCCAATGGGGTACACATCGGTGGTATCCACATAGCTGACAGCAAAAGATTTGTTATCATCGGATACATCAGTGGAAATGGGGTATACCCCTGCGGTTTCTTCCACCCTGCCTTTGAGCAGTGTACCTTTGGAATTATAGATCTTTACTTCATAACCGCTGTCTTTCTTTTCCAGCAGAGAAAGGTATCCGTTTTGATTCAGGGCAAACTGACTGAGATTCCCTTCCAGCTGTACGTTATACAGCAGACCGCTTTCGTCATAGACCCGGACATTCTTGCCGCCCAGATCCCCCACAGCCATGAAGGAGCCTTCCTGTATCACCGTAGGCGTAGTCATGGTAAACGTATCATTCCATTTTTGGTCGCCTACACTGTTGTAGTACTTCGCACCGTCTTTTGTGCAGAGCAGGAATGCCTGATCGAATACGGCAAAAGATGTGGAACTGCCCGCATCCAGCGGAATTTCCGCCAGCACGCCTGCCGAAGGATTCCCTTTATTTTGCGTCACACTGGATTTGACGAACAGACTGCGGATTTTCCCGCTGCCATAAGCCGTATCCAGATATACCAGACCGCAGCCAATGCAAAGCACCAGCACCACAGCCAGACCGATTTTCATCTGCTTTGTAAAATGAAATTTTTTTGGGGTTTGTTCTTCCATTAAAACCAGACCCTCCTTCTGTGCGTCTTTAGGCTTTCATCATACTACATTCACCGTTCTTTTGCAAACCATAGCGCAGCGGAAAGCCAAAATCTAACCAAAAAAGAAGTCAGAAACTTCCCATCAAAATTTCTGACTTCTTGTTTTTGTTTTCTGTATATGCGAAAAGGCTCATTCGCCGTCCCGCAGGCTTTCATACAGCTTGATATATTCTCTTGCGGAGCTTTCCCAGGAATAATTGGAAGCCATGGCGTTTTTCACCACATGCTGCCATTCGTCTTTGCCCTGGTTGTATACTGCCAGCGCCTGATCCAATGCCCAGATCAGCCCATTGCCATCGTATGTTTCAAAGAGGAAACCATTGCCCTCTTTTGTTTCTGTGCTGTACTGGAAGATAGTGTCTGCCAAACCGCCTGTTTTCCGCACAATAGGCACGGTACCATAACGCAGGGCAAACATCTGTCCCAGACCGCAGGGTTCAAACAGAGAAGGCATCAGGAACATATCAGAGCCTGCATAGATCTGCTGTGCCAGATTTTCATCGAAGAAAATATTGGCGCTGACTCTGCCGCGATAACGTTCTTCCATGCTGCGGAACAGGTATTCAAAACGATTTTCCCCTGTACCCAGCAGAACGAACTGCACATCTCTACGCATCATTTCATCAAATACATAGGAAAGAATATCCAGACCTTTCTGGTCTGCCAGTCTGGTAATCATGCCAATGATGGGCACATCTCTCTGTTCCAGCCCCAGTCTTTCCTGCAGCAGACGTTTATTTTCCGCCTTGCCTTCCAGATGATCCGCGTCAAAATGCACCTGAATGCGTTTATCCGTAGCGGGATCGTTCATCACATAGTCAATGCCGTTGATGATGCCGCTGAGGACATTTTTCCGGCTTTTCAAAATACCATCCATGCCATAGCCATACTGCCATGTCTGGATTTCCTTGGCATATGTCTGGCTGACAGTGCTGATACGGTCTGCATACATCAGCCCCATTTTCATGTAGCTGACATTGCCGTAAAATTCCACGTTGCCATTTTCATAACAGTAATAGGGCACACCCAGAAGTTCCATGGTGCTCTTGTCAAAATTCCCCTGATACTGCAAATTGTGGATGGTAAACAGTGTCTTGATGCGGGAATAATAAATCATCTTCCGATAGATTTCCTTCAAATACATACAGACAGGCCCTGTCTGCCAGTCATTGCAGTGGATCACATCGGGATAGAAATCCAGCATTGCCATCATATCCATAACCGCTTTGCCAAAGAATGCAAAACGTTCGTTATCATCGCCATAGCCGTATAAACCGCCGCGACCGAAATAAAAATTATTTTCTATAAAATAAATGGGGATTTCACCGGGCTTTACCAAAATTTTCGCCTGCTGTGTCCGCCACAGCAGATGAACAGGAAATTCACCCAGATATTCCACACCATACATTTCTTTATCCTTAACTGTCATGTAACGGGGAATGACTACCCGTACATCGACACCCTGTGCCCGCAGTGCTTTGGGCAAAGAACCTGCCACATCGCCCAGACCGCCGCTTTTGATAAAGGGCGCAGCCTCAGAGGCCACCAGTAATACTTTCAAGCAATCTTTCATGCTACCTCACCTCAATAATCATCATACTATGAATTCTAACATTCAGCAAGAAAATATTCATCAATGCATCCATCTTTTGTATAGATTTTCCTGTTTTGTCGTCATATGCCTATAACTCCTTTTTATCCTTAGCTAAAAGTGGTATACTAAAAAAAGATTTCACGCAAAAAAGGGGCCTGCCCCCATGAAATCCCACAAAAGGGACGTTTCCCGTCTGACAAATCCAACAATATAGAAAGGATGATTCCATTTGAAACATACCTTACCGAAGCGGTGTGATGTTGCCGCCGCAGATAAATGGCACATCGAAGATTACTATGAAAATGATTCCCTCTGGGAAGAAGCTTATACCATGCTCATGGAAGAAATTCCGGAACTGGCTGCTTACAGCGGTCATCTGGGTGAAAGCGCAGCCACACTGCTGGCATGCCTGGAAAAAAATCAGGAACTGTCCCTGATTCTGGATCAGGTCTACACTTATGCCAACATGCGCATGCACGAAGACAGCGCCAACGCTTTCTATCAGGGTATGGCTTCCAGAGCGGAAATGCTGCTGATTCGTTATTCTGACGCCATTTCCTTCCTGACACCGGAAATTCTTTCCCTGCCGGAAGATGTGCTGGCGGATTTCCGTATGGAACGGGCAGAAGATTTCCACCTCTACGACCATTTCTTTGACAATCTCCTGCGTCAGAAAGCCCACACCCTTTCTCCCGCCGAAGAAAGCCTGCTGGCAAAAACTGCGGAACTGGGCGGCGCACCCCAGAACATTTTCACCATGCTCAACGACGCGGATATGCGTTTTGGGGACATCACTGACGCCGATGGGGACAAAGTGCCTCTGACCAAAGGCAGATATGTGACATTTTTGGAAAGCAGTGACCGCCGTGTTCGTAAAGAAGCTTTCCAGACATTATATGCTGCTTATCTGAAACAGAAAAACACACTGGCAGCAACCTACGCTTCTTCCGTTAAGAGCGATGTGTTCTTTGCTTCCGCCAGAAAATATGACTCCGCAAGAGCCATGGCATTATATGATGACAACATTCCTCTGTCTGTTTATGATAACCTCATTGAAACCGTCCATGCCAACCTGCATCTGATGCATCGTTATGTTGCCCTCAGAAAAAAACTGCTGGGACTGGATGAAGTCCACATGTACGATCTGTACGCACCATTGGTAGATGATGTGGACGCCAAAATCACTTTCGAAGAAGCAAAAGAAACCGTGGAAAAAGCCCTTGCTGTCATGGGCAAAGAATACACCGACGCCCTCCACTACGGCATGAACGCAGGCTGGATCGACGTTTACGAAAACGAAGGCAAACGCAGCGGCGCTTATTCCTGGGGCAGCTACGGCGTACACCCCTATGTGCTCCTGAACCACAACGACACCGTCAACAGCATGTTCACATTGGCACACGAAATGGGTCACGCCCTTCACAGCTATTTCACATGGGAAAAACAGCCTTATCTTTACAGCGGCCATAAAATCTTCGTGGCAGAAGTGGCTTCCACCTGCAATGAAGCTCTCCTTATGGAATATCTGCTGAAAACCACCGAGGACAAAAACATGCGGAAATATCTGGTGAACTACTTCCTGGAACAGTTCCGTGGTACTCTGTTCCGTCAGACCATGTTTGCGGAATTTGAAAAGATCACCCATGAAATGGCAGAAAAAGGCGAACCCCTGACATGGGAAGGCATGAACAAAATTTACCATGACCTGAACAGACTGTATTTCGGTGATGACATTGTCATTGATGAAGAAATCGACATCGAATGGGCAAGAATCCCCCATTTCTATAACGCTTTCTATGTATATCAGTATGCGACAGGTTACAGCGCAGCCATTGCCCTTTCCAGAAAAATCCTTTCTGAAGGACAGCCTGCTGTGGATGCATATCTGGACTTCCTTTCCAAAGGCGACAGCGAATATTCCATTGACCTGCTGAAAGGCGCAGGCGTGGATATGTCCAAGAAAGACGCTGTGGAAAACGCTATGGCTGTTTTCGAAAGCCTGCTGGATGAAATGGAAAAATTCTGATAAACCATCATAAACCAAAAAGGTACAAATCCTCACCATAGGATTGTACCTTTTTTTGTGCATAAATGCAGTTTTGCATATCTCCATCTTGTTGTATCGATTTCAATGCAACACAAATGTTATACTGATGAAACAAAGTTATGTACATTTGTAACAAGGAAAAGGAGGGCGTTTTTATGAAAAAACAACTCAGAACCATCTTGGCGGCACTGGTCATCTCATCTATGATGGCAACCACCGCTTTCGGGGCAGAGATGGTTTATCTCAATGACTATGAGGGTTGGGAACCCAACGACTCTATCACAGCCGCCAATCAGGTCAGTGTCACCAGTGTGACCAAGACCGACAGCACCACATTCCCCAATCTGGGCACCACATATTATTGTGCGCTGCCTGTCATCATCACTACCGAAGATAATCTGCTGGTATTCCAGGTAGCGGAAGCCACCCAGAACGGCAGTAACTTTATGGAAGGCGACATTCTGATGCCCAATGGCTACACAGAAAGTACCTATCCTCCTGCTGACGGCGTTTATCCCAAAGACATGTCCTTCACACTGACAAAACCCGGCATCTATGTGGTGCGTGCGGGCTATGGTTTCCCCAGCGGTGGTGTGGAAAGTGTTCTTTTTGTAGGGGATGTAGATGTGCAGACACCACAGCAGCAGACAAAACCCCCTGTCACTGCCACAACCACCACAGCCAAATTTGCCAAAACCAGTGTTATCCTCAATGAAGACATCACAACCTTCAGCGGCTATAATATCAACGGCAACAACTATGTAAAACTCCGCGACTTTGCCCAGACACTGTCCAACACTTCCTGTCGCTTCGATGTTTCCTGGGATGCGGCAAATCAGAACATCAATCTCATCACCAAAACAAAATACTCTGGCCCTGCAACGGCTCCTGCCACCAGCGGTAGTGACCAGACAGCTTATGTCTATAACAAAGGCCTCCTGGTAAATGGCTATACCACAGATGTGGATGCCTATACCACAGATGTGGATGCCTATACCATCAACGGCAATACCTACTTTAAACTGCGTGATCTGGCGACCCTGGTGGACGCTTATGTTTACTATGACGCAGGCAGCAAAGAAATCTACGTTGTCACAGAAATGTAAATAAAAAATTCCGTCTGCTTTTCAAAAGCAGGCGGAATTTTTTTGTTCATACGAGAAATAATCCCTTTGCTTCCACTATTTTTTTCAGAAGACCAAGAGCAGCCCTATTTTCTTCTGTGATTTTTTTCAAAGTAACTATGAGATATACATCGTCCCGAAAATAGTGAAATGCCAGATCCAAAGAGGCAAACCAGAACGTCATTTCCCCATAAGTCTTTTGGAATACCCTGTCTACGAATTCCTCCAGATCATCAATGGATTCCAAAGGAAACTCCAACAGATACCCTTCCTGTTCTGGCGTTTTTTCTAAAAAATCCTCATCATCGGGCAAGGTCATACCGCTGACAAAAACACTTTCCAACGGATGATAACACATAAAATGCAGAATGATCTCCGTCCATTTTTCACAAAGCTTTCGGAACCGCTCCGGCTTTGCGTAATGTTTTTCCATCAGGGCAATGCCCTCATTCTCCCCATGCTGAAGCCCTCCTGGAACAACATCAATGACATATCCTTTTGCGTTATCTTGCGCGGCAAAAGAAAGCAATTTTTCCATATTATCGTCATAATGCCGCAGCTCAAATCCACTGAATCCATGGTTTTCAAAAATCTTTTTCATCTCTTCATGGCTCAATACCAATTCATATTCCCCCTGTTTCTTCTGATTAAAATACTTTTCTGCCCCGTCAGAATGCTTTCAGTATAAAATTTCCGTTTTTGGCAGTCAATGATTTCACGGGAAACATGCTATGGGAATTAAAATCTTTCCATACTTTATGGCATCACTTCATCCCTTGTCCAAATCAGCTGCGTCTGTGCTGCCATCTCTGCCTCTTTACCATAAAGAATGTCCAGCCCTTTGCTAAACCCACCATAATAAACTTTCGAGATACGCTCTACGGAGTCTATCTGATAGCGATACGGTTCCTCTTTTTCCGCATCCTCCAAAAGAGGCTCAATATAGGCAGACCATGGATTCTGTGTAAAGTATAAGAAAAATTCATCTTCTCCATCATAACCATAAGAACAGTTAATCCTTCCTTCCCCCGTATAATACACACAGACCTGCCCGTCCTCTACTGCCACAGAAAAATTCTCCGGCTCATAGGGAATCATCCATTGTGGAAAAGTCAGTGCCATATAGCTTCCCAAAATGACTACTGCCGTTACCGCAACTGAAATCACTGCGGTGCGCATCCTCCCTTTTTTCCATGTTTTCTTCATTTTCTGTAAAAAACTGGTTTCCGCCGCTGCCACCGTCTCATGGACAGGCAGCACCAATTCTTTTTCCATGTCCTCCGCCGCTTTTTTGCAGTCCGCACATTCTGCCAGATGTTCTTCCACCAGTTTTTTCGTGTCCTCGCTGACCGCCCCATCCACATATAACGGCAGCAAATCTCCAATGACATTACAATTAATCTTATTCATACTCCATCTCCTCCATATATGCCGTCACTTTCTGTTTTGCCCGGTAATAGGTCACCCTTGCCCAGCTTGCGCTTTTGCCGAAAAGCTGCCCAATCTTCTCAAAAGGCAGTTCCCCAAATACCCGCAGGGTAAACACCTCTTTGTATGGCTCGTCCATCTCATGCAAAAACGCATGTACCGCAAAAGCCGTTTCCGCGTCTGTCATTTTCTCCAGAAACAACGGTTCCGCCGCCTGTTCCTTTTCTTCTTCCAAGGGCTCCATCTTTTTCTGTTTCCGGCAATGGTCATAATAGGTATTCTTGCTGATGGCAAAGAGCCACGGGCGAATATCCCCCTGCCCGTCGAATCGGTCAATGCATTTCAGGGCTTTGAAAAAAGTTTCCTGAGCGATTTCCTCTGCCAGCACACGGTCACCGCACAGTCCCCAGACATAGAACAGCACATCCCGGAAAAACGCCCGATACACTTGGTCAAAGTCCATGTTTTTCTCCCCCTTTCACCCAATTCACGCATGAAAACAAAAAACGTTACAGCATTTCACAAATTTTTTCAATCGAAAAAAAGCCGGAAGTTTAGGGGCATCTTCATAAGAAAACAAAGAAAGCTGAAATCCTTGTCATACAGATGATTTCAGCTTTCTTAATTTTGCTAAGATTTTATTTGGTATGTTTTCTTCTGAAGACAGCCGTCGCAATTCCCCTTAAGAAATCCATCAAACAGAAAACCAATGTTTTCTTAAGGGGAAGTTGCTTTCTCCGACTTTGTATCATCCTATCTCAACAATTCCATTGGAGTTTTGCCGCCTGTTCATCCGGCGAAGTTTTTACCTGTTTCAAAGATGCCAAAATCTGTTCCAATTCCTTTGTGGCGAGCATATCATAGATTTCTTTGGTTTCTGCCGTACCTACCTGATAATAAGCCATGGCTGCTACCCCATAAAAACAGAATCCCAAAGCATTGGTGGGCGTCTGCCATGTGCCACAGGCAGTGATAATGGCTCTTGCCGCCGCTTCCCGTACAGGCTCCTTTTCCGCTGCTGATACCTTTCTTGCATCAGAAAGCAGTCCCTTCCATTCTTTCATGGGCAGACTGCCAGCCATACAATCTGTTGTCTTTTCCAGCAGTTCTGAAAAAAGCGGCACTTCCGCCACCAAAGGCAGATACTTCTCCGTCACATAAGCCATTGCCCATGTTGTGAGGGTTTCTTTGGACTTTCCTTCCATACCTTCCATCAGCGCCACCACTGCCGGTTCCGTAGGGCTTCCCAGTGTTTTCCGCAGCTTTGCCATATCCTCGCCTCATTTCTTTTGATTCCTTATGGACATGGTATCATAGCCTTTCCCATCCATCAATACCCCATAAGGCAGATGGAAAGATTCAGATACCCGGCAAATGTGAGCCACAGCAAATAGGGCACCAGCAGATACCCCGCCCGTTTGTCAATGCTTTTAAACTGTTTCCACAGCCGAAACACCAGCACCCACAGCAGCACCAGCCATCCAAAAGCCAAACCGCAGAGTCTCAAGCCAAAAAACAGAACAGGCCAGATCACATTGACGATGAGCTGCACCCAAAAAGCCCTGAGCGCCTCCTGACTGTCCGGGTCATAGCTTTTTGCCACCAGACAAGCGGCAATGCCCATGAGGATATACAGAATTGTCCAAACCACCGGAAACACCCATCCCGGCGGTGACAAAGGCAGTTTTGCCATCTGCTCATAGGCCGCCATGCCGCTGCCGGAAATCATCCCCGCTGCCGCTCCTGCCACCAGCGGCACCAGAATATAAAACCAGCATTTCTTTTTCCCGTTTCTTTCCATATTTACGCCCCCTTCGTGTCAAAACAGCCACCCTGCTGCATATCATAAAGCAAGTACAAAACTTTATAGGAGGTTTCTTTCATTATGGGTATTACTGCTTCTTCTTATACACTTTTTCCAGACACCATTTCCTGCAGCGGCGAAGTAGAAGGTATTCTTTCTCTTTCCGCAGGGCCGGACATCGTTTCTAACCCGGCAGACATCGTCATGGTACTGGACTGCTCCGGCAGCATGGAGGGTGAGCCTTTCGCCGCCATGAAAGCCAGTGTCAAAACATTCATCGACATCATTGATGAGTCCACCGACGAAAATCAGGATGGCAATATCGGCGGCGGCAGCCAGATTGCCATTGTCAGCTTCGCCCGTACTGCCACCCAGCAAACAGGTTTCCTGACAAATACGGCAGACCTGAAAACAGCGGTCAATAACCTGACCATTGATGGGGGCACCAACCACGAGGATGCTTTCACCAAAGCATACAGCCTCTTTGACCCGGATACCACCCACCAGAAAATCATGGTCATGTTCACAGACGGTCAAAGCACTGCCGGCGGTTCCGCTGTGCCCATCACCACATTGGCAAAAGAAAACGGCGTTGTCATTTACTGCGTTGTGCTCAAAGGTCTGTTTGGCACCGATGTACCTGCCGCATCCCTCTGGGTATCTTCTCCCGCAACTTCTTTCCTTTCCATCGCTCCCACCACAGCGGAACTGGAAGAAATCTTTTCCGAACTGGCTGCCAACATCTCCAATCCTGGCGCCACGGAAATCCTCATGCAAGGACTGGTGGCTGACGACTTTATCCTGACAGAACTGCTGCCGCCGGATAAAGACGCAGCGCAACAGTTAGATGCTCATTCCTTCCGCTGGAGCATCGCAAAACTTGGGGCAACTGCCATCGAAGGGGCTTCGCTGCGCTTCCGTCTGAAGCACATCGCCACCACTTCCGGCGAAAAAGCCCCAATGAAAGAGATTCTGTATTCCGATGCGGAAAACAATGTGGTCATCTTCCCTGTGCGCAAGGTATTTACGGACTGCACCGAGGAAATCGACGTCACTCCCTGCCTGCCAGTAGTCACATTCTCCATGGACGATTGTCAGGATTTTCTGGAGTATGATCTGGGAAATTTTATCGGGGAGAATGCGGGCCGTATCTTGGAATGCAGCCTGACCCTGCGTCAGATCTGTCCTAACCGCTCCACCGCATTGGCGCTGATTCTGACCGAAATCAACGATGAAGGGGAAAGCCGTCCCCGTGGCTTCCAGACATTCACCATCCCTGCCCATCACGCCAACGGTTGCAGAGATATTCTGGTCAAATCCATCCGTTTCGTTCTGCCGGAGGACAGCGACACTTCCTGCCGCAGCTGCCGTCTGTGCAAAAAACGGCGGTTCAAAATGCAGGTCATTGCCCACGCCATCGAAAGCAATTTTGTTTGCAACGCAAAATAAAACATTTCTAAAGTAACGAAAAGAAAGTCTGGAATCCCAACTGCTGTTGTGGTTTCAGACTTTTTTTATGTATTGCGCCTCCCCTCTTTTTTCATATCATATGTTTGTGTTCCAGATCCTATTCTGCGAAAATACTCCGGTATCATACTGTTTCGTGGCAGTTTTCATATGCATTTTGTATTCTGTTTGTAATTTTAAAAACCATAAATGTATGATTGCCTTTCCCATGGCAATATGTTAAATTCAAAATAATATCATTTTATAAAATATTTTGTTATTTCAAAATACATAGACATATAATTCATAGTTTGCATATATAAATACTATTTGTTTGGCCTATATCATACCCAATCTTATTTTATCCAGACAAATTCACAAGAGGGTAAGTACATGAATCCACTTCAACATAAAACCAAAGCAAAACTTGTGGCGGCCATTTTGGTCTTTTATTTGCTTGCCTTTTTTACACTTTCTTTGGCTTATGAAGTAAAGGAAGCCCATCATCCCTGTCAGGGCGATCAATGCCCCATTTGTCATCAAATCCAGAATCTGGAACGCATCAAAGAACAATTTTCCTTTTCCTTAGGAAATGTATCTATTTTTTTCTGGACTTTTCTGTCCATTCTCACAGTTACTCTGCAAAAAACAACTGACAATTTTACAAAAACACTGGTTCAGCTTCATGTGAGATTGAATCATTAATACCTCATTTTTCACATCTTTATCACTGTATTTCTTTTCAATACAGCCATTCCCAACATATTTTATTTCACAATTGTACATTTCAAATTTCATATTGGAGGTTGATTTATCATGAAACGTATTCTCATGTTATCATCTATGATTCTTGTGGTTTTATTTCTTGCGGCATGCGGCATTTCCGGACAGCCGGCAACCCTTTCCAGTGGCAATATAAAGATTGTAACCACGATCTTCCCGCCCTACGATTTCGCAAGGGAAATTGCCAAAGACAAGGCAGATATCACATTGCTGCTCAAGCCCGGCGCAGAAAGCCACTCCTTTGAGCCAACACCTCAGGATATCAAAACCATTGAGAATGCAGATCTGTTTATCTATACCGGCAGCGAAAATGATGTCTGGGTGGAAGACCTTTTGGCCTCTCTGGGCGATCGTGCGCCCCAGACCATGCGTCTGATAGATTGCGTACCAACTGTTACAGAAGAAGTGGTGGAAGGCATGGAACATGAACATGAAGAAGACCATCATGACGGTGTCTTTGAAGATGCCGACGTACAGGATCGTACCCTTGCAGACTGGCAGGGTGATTGGCAGTCCGTCTATCCTTACTTGCTGGATGGTACCCTTGACCCGGTTTTTGCCCATAAAGCGGCAGAAAAACAGGATAAGACCGAAGCGGAATACAAAGCGTATTATACCGCTGGTTATCAGACCGATATAGAGCGGATCACCATTGACGGTGACACCATTGCCTTTTTCGAAAACGGTAAACCAATCACGGCAAAATATATCTATGAAGGTTTCCGCATCCTCACCTACGAATCCGGGAAAAAAGGTGTCCGCTACCAGTTCCAGTCTGCTGACCCCGCTTCAGCCGCTCCAAAATACATCCAATTCAGCGATCATGAAATTGGCCCCGTAGACCATGCCGAACATTTCCATATCTTCATGGGAAATGATGGTTTCGATAAACTTTCCGAAGAAATGGAAAACTGGCCTACCTACTATGACAGCAGTCTGACAGGGGACGAAGTTCTGGACGAAATGCTTTCTCATGACCATGAAGAAGAAATTGATGAACACGTTTGGACTTCTCCTGCCAACGCCATGCAGATCGCAGAAAAGATCGCGGAGAAACTCATGGAGATCGATTCCGAAAACGCTCTTTTCTATTCCAAAAACGCGGTTATCTATACTGGCCAGCTGAAAGAACTGGATGCAAAATTTAAAAGCGTAGTGGCAAACAGCAAACGCAAGACCATCCTGTTCGGGGATCGTTTTCCCTTCCGCTATTTGTCTGACGCCTATGGACTTACTTATTATGCCGCCTTCACAGGCTGCTCCACAGAGACCGAAGCTGATCCGGCCACCATCGCCTTTCTCATCGATCAGGTGAAAAAAGAGGAGCTGCCTGTGGTATTTACCATAGAACTCTCCAACGGCAAAATTGCCGATGCCATCTGCGACGCCACACATGCGCAAAAAAGAATGCTGCACTCCTGCCATAACCTTTCTGCAAAAGAAATGGAAGAAGGCGCCACATATCTGTCTTTGATGGAACAGAATCTGGAAGTGCTGAAGGAGGCGTTAAACTGATATGCAATTGCTGCACTGCGAAAACCTCAGTTTTTCTTATGATGGAAAGGTGGCAGTCAAAGATGTCACATTTTCCATATCTTCCGGTGAGTATATCTGCATCGTTGGTGAAAACGGTTCTGGAAAAAGCACCCTTGTGAAAGGTCTCTTACAGCTGCATCCCCCTTCCGGCGGTACCCTCCGCCTGGGGGACTGCCTGAAAGGCGGTATCGGTTATCTGCCTCAGCAAAAGACCTCATGGAAGCATTTTCCGGCAAGTGTGTTGGAAGTTACGCTTTCGGGTTGTCTGAATCGCATGAAACTGCGCCCTTTTTATGGAAAAAAAGAAAAACAGCAAGCCATGGAAAATCTGGAACGTATGGGTATTGCCCATCTGCACCATCATTGCTTCCGGGAACTTTCCGGCGGTCAGCAGCAGCGAGTCTTGCTGGCACGGGCCCTTTGCGCGGCAAAACATCTGCTGATTTTGGATGAGCCCATTGCCAGCCTAGACCCTATCGCCGCCAAAGAATTCTATGAACAAATCCAACGGCTTCATACAGAGCTGCACATGGCAGTGCTGATGGTATCTCATGATATGAAAAACGCCCTCTCTTACGGCAAGAAGATTCTTCACCTAGATACAAAACAGTTATTTTTCGGTACCACGGATGCCTATCTTGCCACAGGCGCAGGACAGCGTTTTGGAGAAAGGGGGCAGCAAATTTCATGCACCTGATACAAGAAATGTTCTCCTATCCATTTATGCAGCGGGCTTTTGTAGTTGGCATACTGGTTTCTTTGTGTGCCGCTCTTTTGGGGCCAAGCATGGTTCTCAAACGCTATGCCATGATCGGTGACGGACTTTCCCATGTGGGGTTCGGCACACTGGCAGCGGCAACAATGCTCCATACTGCGCCTTTGGCCATTTCTCTGCCGGTTGTCATCCTTGCGGCTTTTCTGCTTCTGCGTCTGAAAGAAAGCAGTTTTCTGCTGCCGGATGCTGCCATTGCCCTGATCTCCACCGCCTCTCTTGCCTTTGGCGTGATGGTAATCTCAATCAGCACCGGCATGAATACAGATGTCTGCAATTATCTCTTCGGCACCATACTGGGTGTCACACAAAAAGAACTTTGGCTCACTGTGTGCCTCTCTTTGTTTGTGATACTGGCATTTCTTTTCTGGTATCACCGTATTTTTTCCATCACCTTTGACGAAATCTTTGCCAGCGCCGTTGGCTGCTCTGCCAGCATCTCTCAAGGACTTCTTGCTTTGATGACCGCTCTGACCATCGTCCTTGGCATGCGCACCATGGGTGCCCTGCTTATTTCCAGCTTACTGGTAGTTCCAGCACTTACGTCCATGCAGGTCTTTGGCAGCTTCCGCGCTGTCATCCTTTGCAGCATACTTCTTTCTTTGATTTGTTTCTGCATTGGTCTGATGGTTTCTTATGTCTGCGCCACACCAACAGGCGCCAGCATTTCTTTGCTCCATATCATTTGCTTTATCTGCTTTTTTGCGTTTCGAAAAATCAAAGAAAGGATGTGATGTCATGAAACGATTTCTTTTTCCCTTATGCACTTTGATCTTTGCCTGCATGCTGAGCGGCTGTCAGGCAAAAGCCAAGGTTTCTATCTCAAAGATAGAGCCATCTGCCCAGCAGCTCCAGACTACATACACGCTGGAAGATATTCTGGAAAAAGACAGCGCTGCATCTCAACAGATCCCTGCCGTTCCAGAAAGACCTGTGGCAACAAGTAATTTAGAAAATGAAGATGTATTGGAAATCAGTGAAAAAATGTATCTGACTCAGATTCATGACATCTTTTTGAATTTTTCAGATTATGAAAACAAAACCATCGTCGTCGAAGGCATGTACGGTCTGCTTTTCAATCCGGAAGGCATACAAAATGTGCCTGCGGTTTACCGCCGTGGCCCTGGCTGCTGCGGCAATGACGGCTGGGGTGGTTTCCTGCTCCATTACGATGGCACATTGCCTGACGAAAATGCCTGGATACGCGTCACTGGTACACCTGAAATTGTGGAAAACGGCTCCTTCCAGGATCTGTATCTCAATGTTTCGGAACTCCAAGTTCTGGAGACCAGAGGAGAAGAATTTGTCACCCAATGACTTTCTTCATGCTGCGTATCTATGCAGTCTCACATTTAGAAACAGGCAGTTCATTGGCACACCTTTTTTTCAGCCATCCTGACTGCTTTGTTCCCATTCGTCATATTACCGACCTTCCCTTTTCATAGGGTTTCCAACAGTCTTTCCTGATCGTAAAAACGCGGTAACAATGACATTGCATGCGTGTGAATCCGTACTCTCTCAACTGCGGTTTCACTGACCGGCATCTTTTATCTTTCCTGTATATTCTATACTTCTCTTTTGAATAACGCTCCCCTTAAAAACTTATCTTCTATACACTTTTCATTTCTTAGATGCCGGTCAACATACAAAAGCAGCCCATTTCTACATCATTATGGTAGAAATGGGCTGTTTTCTGTTATCTGTTACATTTTCTGCCATAAACTCCAATGGCCTTTTCTTCCCGCCAGACGGAAATATTTTGTCAGTTCACTGTCCATGGCAAGTACATATCCGCCCGGCAATAAACGCTCTGCCAAAATCTCTCCTGATAATCCGCTTTTTTCCGTCAGAATCAGAGAAAACCGCCGCTCCGCAAAGGCATTTGTCAAAGCCGCCGCCGTTCCTTCCACTGCCGTATGCCACCCCTGCACAAAGGGAAACACATCCCCTCTGTATCCTTCCACTTCTGATAATGCATAGGTCTGCACCTGTTTTCTCTGTTCTTTCAGGTAGTTCTGCACCTCAAAAATGCTGTCCCCAAAGCCGCAGTCCACTGCAAGGAAAGAAATGGATGTTTCCGGCAATTTCATTTCCAGCAATAATGCTATCATATCCTCACTGCGGCAAAATCCTTGCCCCCAGGCGTCCACGCCATGTTTCTGCAAAAACAGTTCCTGTCCAGCCGCCAATGTCTTTCCCCATGCCACACCGCCGGTAACACTGCCGAAATGATGGCAGTACACATCAGTGCAGAGAAACTGCTGAAAGCCCTTTCGTCTTGCCCGAAGGGAAACATCATCATCCCAGAATTCCATAGTCTGAAACCATCGGTCACCAAAGCCCATGGTGTCCAACTTTGCCACATCATAAACTCCGATAACAGGCATGATCCTTGCCCGATGACGCCAGTTCCCTTTCCGTTTTTCATGAAATTCCTTTGCAAAATCCTCCAATCCCTCCAAGGGACAAGGAGCAATCCCTTGGCAGTTCGATGTAAAAGGCGTCACCGGCGTTGCGCTGAGAGCTTTTTCCTCTCTTTCCAGACAATCCAGCAAATGAGAAAGCCAGCCTTCCGTCACAATGGTGTCGTTGCTGACAAAAGCCAGATACCGCCCGCAGCATGCTCGAAAGGCAACAGAAAACATGAGCATGCCCACATTCTCCCGAAACCGTATGACCTTTGTGTTGGGGATGGTGTGAAAATACGCCGCTGTTTCGTCTTGGGAACCATGGTCTAACAAAAGCAGTTCGCATGCCCTCAAATCCGTATGGCGCAGCACACTTTCCACGCACTGTTTTGTATAGTCCAAATGATTGCAGGCAGGTATGAAGATAGTGACTTTCTTTGGCTCTGTCCTTCTCGGATTCACTCGTCTGTGGTGAGAAACAAATTCCTCCTGCCAATATGCTTTCCGTTTTTGGGCATCTTCCGCCACACAACCCCAAAAATAGGTCTCCTCACGCAGTTCCCACAGAAAAGGCAGGAGGGTATATGCCGCCAATTCTGCCTTCTGGTCTGTCTGCGTCAAATCCAGAAGGGCAGAGCGTACATTCATCATTTGTCTGGCATAATGGCAGTTTTTCAGTTCTTCCACCGGGTCACAGACATGCTCGATCTGCCCCAGCAAATCCCCCATTTTTCCCAAATCCCCATTTTTCCCTGCCGCTATCCTTTCCGCTTCTTCCAGCAGGCAGGAAAAAAGAGGCATACACGTCCGAAACCACTCTGTTTGCCAGCAAAATGTCATTCCTTCCATATACTCCCCTGCCTTTCATAGACTGCCAATGTAGGTAGATTCTCGTCCCTTTGGGACACAATGGGGCGTATCCCCGCAGGCAGTCCCCAATCCACGCTCACGTCCACATCATCCCAGCGAATGCCTCCGTCCCCCTTGGGGTCATACTCCCCACTGCACAGATAACTCACCAGCGCAAAGTCCGACCGTACCAGAAATCCATGGGCAAATCCTTCCGGCAGGTACAGCCCCTGTCTGTTTTCGTGGCTCAGCACAAGGCCCTCCCACTGCCCATAAGTAGGCGAGCCTTGGCGCAAATCTACCCCCACATCGAAAATCTCCCCGTAAAGCACCGTCACCAGCTTTGCCTGTGGATTGGGACGCTGGATGTGCAGCCCCCGCAGGACATGACGCTTGGAAAAAGTCACGAAACTCTCCCAAATCTCCCCATCTATGCCTGCTCCCCGAAACGCCCCTTTTTCATAAATTTTCAAAAAATATCCCCGCAAATCCTCGGCGTAAAAAGGCGTTACCTTCTGCAATCCTTCCAGCCTCATAGGCGTAAATGTCAGTCCGCTCACAGCCGCCCCTCCTTTCGCCAGTGCCAAAGTCTGCCGATGCCCTCGGCAAAAGGCACCCGACAGCAAAATCCCGTATCCTGTTCCAGTTCACTGGTATCAAAGTCCGATTTTGTCAGGGAAACGCCGGAAAATGGGATTTCTCCAAAGTCCCCTCTCCCTCCTGTCACTTCCATGGCTTCTTCCAGCCAATTCCTCAGGGGATGGGGTTTCCCACTGCCGATGATATAGGTTTTGCCGTCCACGCCCTTTTCCCCCATAGCCACAAATGCCCTTGCCGCATCGGTCACGTAGAGAAAATCATACATCTGCGTCCCTGCTGTCAAAGGCGGCACTTCCCCTTTCTGCCATGCGTCCATGAGCCGACAAATAAGTCTATTGGATTTCTCCCCCACACCAAAGGTATTGGTGATGCGTCCCGTCACATGTCTGATGCCCCATTCCTTTGCCAAGGCACGGCTGAGGTTTCCGGCGGCAGTTTTCGCAAGGGCATAACAGTCCGTGCCTTTTGGCGGCAGACCAGCCTTTTTCGCCGCTTCCACTTCCTCCTCCATGATGCTTCCCGCAAAAATGAAGGTGTGGCACCCCATTTTTTTTGCCAAAGCCAATGCTTCTAAGGTGTTGCGGATGTTTTCTGCTTGCAAAAACCCATCTTTCCGTCCCACTCCCGCACTGCCTGCCCATGCCAGATGATAAAAAACATCATATTTCCGCTCCGTATCCCCCTGCCACACGTTTAGCTGAAAATCCAGACCCTTTCGTTTTGGCAATGTTTTCTCTTTTTCCGGCAAATCTATGACCGTCACGGAAATTTCTTTTTCCAGCAGTGTCCGCACCAACGCCTGCCCCAGAAATCCGCAGCCGCCCGTCACCACAGCCCTCTCAAGCTTTCCGTATGACGTCATAGAGCACCTCCCCCTCATAAGCCAGTTGTTCCGCCGTCAGTCCCGGATAGACCCCCACCCAGAAGGTATCCCGCAAAATGCGGTCTGTCACAGGCAGCTCCCCCATCACACGATAATCCACGCCTTCCTCCAAGGTATCAAAGCAGGGATGCCGCAGGAGATTTCCCGCAAAAAGAGGACGTGTCTGGATGCCCTTTTCTTCCAGCTGGGAAACAATGTTTTCTCTGGAAATTCCTTCCCGGCAGGTCAGCAGGAATCCAAAAGGACTTGCCATGGCATTTTCCGACACTTCTGGTAAAATCACTTTCTCACCACTCTTTTCCAGCAGTGTCAGGAGATAATCAAAGTGATACCGCCGCTTTTTCACGAAATCCGACAGTTTTTCCAGCTGTGCCAGCCCGATTGCCCCCTGCATTTCCGTAGCTTTCAAGTTGAATCCCAAATGGGAATAAACGTATTTATGATCGTAGCCAAAGGGCAATTTGCCGTACTGCCTGTCAAAGCGATGCTTACAGCGATTATCCTGCCCCGGCGCACAGGTGCAGTCCCGCCCCCAATCCCGGAGAGAAACCATAATTTTCCCCAGCAAATCATCATTGGTGCAGACAGCACCCCCTTCTCCCATGGTCATATGGTGAGGCGGGTAAAAACTAACGGTTGATAAATGCCCAAATGTGCCTGTTTTCCGCCAATTCCCATCCAGACAATAAGCCGCCCCCACAGCGTCGCAGTTGTCCTCCACCAGCCATAAATCATGTTTTTGGCAGAAATCCACCACGGCTTTCACATCAAAAGGATTCCCCAGTGTATGGGCGATCATCACCGCCTTTGTTTTGGGAGAAAGGGCTTCTTCCAGCATAGAAACATCTATGTTGTACTGGGGCAAAGTCACATCCACAAAGACAGGTACCGCCCCATACTGCAAGATGGGTGCCACGGTGGTAGGAAACCCAGCCGCCACGGTAATAACTTCATCCCCTCGACAGATGCGCTTTTCCCCTAACAAAGGAGAAGTCAGAGTATGGAATGCCAGCAGATTGGCAGAGGAGCCGGAATTGACCAAGGCGCAATGTTTCACCCCTATGTATGCGGCAAAATTCCGCTCAAATGCCATGGCAAACCGTCCTGCCGTTAAACCAAAATCCAGCATGGCTTCGGTGAGATTCTCCATTTCCCTTTCGTTATAAACCCTGCCGCCATAGGACACATGCTTCCCGTCCCAGCGTTTCCCGTCGTGGAAACAGTGGTAATATTCCCGTACCTTCTCCAAGATTTCCCGTCTTGCTTCCGCTTCCGTCATATCCATTCCCCTTTCTCATAAGCTGCCGCTTCTCTGCGCATTTCTTCTGTCAAATCGCCGCCTCTCTGCCAGACCTTCGTCCATGCCACCGTTGCAGAAACTGCCTGCTCCACATTCCAGCGAGGAACCCAGCCCAGTTTTTCCTGTATTTTCTCTCCGTTCAGCCGCAAAACCGTCTGTTCTCTGGGAAAGTCCGCTGGTTTCGCCTGCCATTTCATACCGTCCCCCCAATATTTGCAGAAAAGTCCAGCCAATTCCCCATTGGAAATATCCTCCCCTTTGGGTGCCACGTTGTAGCAGTCTGCCAGCTCCGGCGCACCCCACTGTTTCCACGCCGTCCAAAGGTATGCCGTCAAAGGCTCCAACACATGCTGATAAGGGCGTACTCCCTCGGGATGCCGCAAAATCACTGGTTTTCGTTCCACCGCTGCCCGGATGCAGTCTGGCAGGATACGATGTGGCGCAAAATCGCCGCCGCCAATGACGTTTCCTGCCCGCAGACGAGACAACGCCGCCTTTCCTTCAAAAAAACACCGCCCATAACATGCCGCTGCCAATTCCGCACAAGATTTGCTGTTGGCATAAGGGTCAAAGCCACCTAAAGGGCTTTCCTCCCCTGCGGCCTCTTTCGTTTCTGCATAAACCTTATCTGTCGTCACCACCACCACAGACCTCAGGTTTTCTACTTTCCGCAACGCTTCCAGCAGATATACCGTTCCCATAAGGTTGGTTTCGTAGGTTTTCACTGGCTGGGCATATCCCACAGAAACCAAAGGCTGTGCAGCCAGATGGAAAATCACTTCCGGCTCCGCTTTTTTCACAAAAGCCCCCAGTTTTTTGGGCTGGCGAATATCGCCGTAACAAGATACCAGCCCTTTTTCCCAGTCCAGCAAACCATACAGGCTTTCCCGTTCCGGCGCCAAGGCATAGCCGTAGACCTTTGCCCCCATATCCAGCAATAACCGACACAGCCACGCCCCTTTGAAGCCTGTGTGCCCCGTTACCAGCACCCGTTTGTCTTTGTAAAAGTTTTTCATTTCTCCCAAATCCGCCACGGCGCACCTTCTTTCCAGAGCTGTTCCAGTTTTTCTTTATCCCGCAAGGTATCCATGCACTGCCAGAACCCTCTGTGCTGGTATGCCGACAGTTCTCCTTCCGCCGCCAATGTGGACAAGGGTTCCTGTTCCAGCACCGTTTCGTCCCCTTTCAAATAGGGCAAAACAGAAGGCTCCAGCACCAGAAAACCGCCGTTGATCCAGCCGCTGTCACTGTCCGCTTTTTCCCGAAAAGCACGGACACAGCCTGCTTCAATTTCCGCCGTACCAAATCGTCCTGCTGGCTGTACTACGGTCATAGTGGCTTTCTTCCCCATTTTTTCATGAAATGCCAGCAGTTTGGCAATATTCACATCTGCCACACCATCGCCATAAGTAACAAAAAACCGTTCCTCCACCAAGTAAGGGGCTGCTCGTTTCACACGCCCTCCCGTCATGGTATGGAGGCCTGTATCCACCAAAGTCACCTGCCATGGTTCCGTCTGACGGTGATGGATGATCATTTCCGTCCCCTTGCGAAAATCGAATGTCACATCGCTGTGATGGAGGGCATAATGTGAAAAATATTCTTTGATATAATAACCCTTATACCCACAGCAAATGACAAAATCCGTCACGCCGTAAGCGCTGAAAATCTTCATAATATGCCACAAAATAGGCTTTCCGCCGATTTCGATCATGGGCTTGGGGCGCAGATGGGATTCCTCCGCAATCCGCGTGCCAAAGCCCCCTGCCAGTATGACTGCTTTCATGGAAGCCGCCTCCCCAAAACATTCTGCTTTTCAGTATATGGAAAAAGCAGCCTGCCCTATGCCTGTTTTTGGGCATAAAAAAAGTGCCATCCCTTTTAGGGGCATCTTCATAAGAAAACAAAGAAAGCCGGAATCCTTTATCATCATAAGGATTCCAGCTTTTTTAATATATTGAGATTTTATTTATATGTTTTCTTCTGAAGACAGCCGTCGCAATTCCCCTTAAGAAATCAAAAAAGCGAAAATCAATGTTTTCTTAAGGGGAAGTTGCTTTTTTGAGATGACACTTGATGATTATACCGCTTCTTTTGTTTTTACCTTTCGGCTCCGCCACATGAAAACCGCTGTCAAAAGGCAAGTAGCCCCTTCTGCCGCCGGAAATGCCAGCCAGATGCCCAGCATGCCAAACAGAGCGGAAAGGAGGAAGGCAAAAAACAGAATTGCCGCCACGCCTCTGGACATGGCAATAAAAAAGGATGGCATAGCCTGTTCCACAGCCCCCAGATACACCGCTGAAACGATGTTGATGCCCGCAAACAGGAATCCAATGAAATACAGCCGCAGGCCCTCTTCCGCCATAGTCTGCAACGCCTCGTTGCCTTCACCATTGAACACACTGACCAAAGGCTCCGTAAATCCCCATGCAATGCCAATCATCACCGCCCCCAGAAGAAGGGCTGTGGATATGGCAAAGCCATAGAGTTTTCTTGTGCTGTGATGATCCCGTTTGCCGTAATACTGACTTACCAAAGGCTGTGTGCCCTGGGAAAGCCCTGTATACACCGCCGTTCCCACCAAAGCGATATTGGCAATAACGCCGTAAGCCGCTACGCCTGTGTTGCCACTGATGGACAAAATCAGCAGATTGAACACTGTCAGCACCACACCCGTAGCAAATTCATTGACAAAAGCGGAAATCCCCAATTTGCAGAACAGCAGGCCGCTTTTTGCCACTTCTTTCACCCGGCAGAAGGCAAAGCCGTTTTTCTTCCGCCACACATGGAGGGACATGACGCACATGCTCACCGCCGGAGAAAAGCCCGTTGCCAGCGCCGCACCAAACAGCCCCATATCCAATGGGAAAATAAACACATAGTCCAGCACCACATTGGTGAGACTGCCGCAGATCATACCGATCATGGCAAGCCTTGGAGCGCCGTCGTTTCGCACAAAGGCCAGCATCATATCATTGGAAATGAAGAACACCCCAAAAAGGAGCATCATCCGCAGGTAATCCGCTGTCATGGGCAGGATGTGCCCTTCCGCTCCCAAAAGGGCTGCAAGGGGTGTTGCCAGAAAAATCCCCATGAGCAGATAAATAGCGGAGAAAAACCAGCCTGTGAGCATGGTTTTTGTGAATATCTCATGTGCCTGTTTTTTCTGTCCCTGAGACTGGGCAATGGTATACCGCACAGCGCCGCCCATGGCCACCATAAGCCCTGTGGCATTGACTAGAGAATACCCCGGAATGGCAATATTCAGCGCCGCCAGACCATCTGCCCCCAGCCTTGCCGCCACAAAATAGGTGTCCGCCAGAATATAAAAAGAAAGCCCCATCATCCCCAGTATATTGCTGGATACATATTTCAGATATTGTTTTCCTAACATGGTCATTTTCCTCCTAAACGTAAAAAATACCCCTACCCATTCCTGCTGCGACCTACCGGAATGGATACGGGTATTCTTGTTTTTCCACCCGGTGGCGGAAAAACCCCTCATATGACACGATTGTACCTGCACCTTACTATTTTGTCAATAAAAAATTAAAAAGACGGCATGATTTCACGCCGCCTTTTTCTCTGCGGATAACAGGACTTGAACCTGCACGGTTGCCCGCTGGAACCTAAATCCAGTGCGTCTGCCAATTCCGCCATATCCGCATAACGATATTATTGTACCGATTCTGTTTCTGTCTGTCAAGAATCAAAAAAGAGCAAAAGCATAGCTTTTGCTCTTTTCAGTGAACCAGGAGGGATTCGAACCCCCGACCCACGGCTTAGAAGGCCGTTGCTCTATCCAGCTGAGCTACTGATTCATACCGAAGCGGGTGATGAGAATCGAACTCACGTGTTCAGCTTGGAAGGCTGACATTCTACCATTGAACTACACCCGCATACTGAACCAGGAGGGATTCGAACCCCCGACCCACGGCTTAGAAGGCCGTTGCTCTATCCAGCTGAGCTACTGATTCATTCATAATTCGGCAAGGGATATTATGCCATAAAAAACGGGTGCCGTCAAGGCTTTTTTCTGAAAAATCAGGAAAAAAACTGTTTTTTTCTGTACTTTCCGAAATACAGCCTCAAAATCATTCAAGGCTGTATTTCGTTTTTCCATCATTTTATCTGCTGCTTACGCATCCATAGCGTTTACCAGTACCTTGCAGGAGCCCTCTGAGCCATCTTCTGTATTCAGATACAGCGTAAAATCTCCTTCCGGGCTGTGTTCATGACTTGTTGGGTCTAAATCTTCCTGTGCGAATGCTTCCTTCATCTGCAATGTACCGCTCATCCATTCACATCCGCAGGGATATTTCACCACATAATCAAAAGGAGTATTTCCGTCATTTTCCAGAGAAAACTGAAGCAATCCCCTTTCATAGCTGAAAACTGCTGTACCTTCCCCCTGAAACCGCAATGTCTCATCCATCAAAACAGCCGTTTCTGTTTCCGCGGAATCCACAGTTTCCTCTACGGAAATATCAGACGCTTCTTTCTGCGCCTGTTCTTCCGCGCCGCATGCGGAAAAAACGCTTGCCGCCATCAGAATAACTGCCAACAGTTTGCCGCCTTTTCTTTTCATAACAGCCCCTCCTGATTTATCTTAAAAAACGTCGCTTACCCCTTCAGTCTGCAAAAAGGCATATCTCTGTGATATTCCATAATAGCGCCTTCCATTCTGCCATTTTCCTCAATGGTAAGAATGCCAAATGTGGGAGGGGTACCGCCTCGTGGCATGGAAATGCTGCCGGGATTAAACAGCATCACCCGTCCTCTATCATCGTAAACAGGACGATGGGTATGACCAAAGAGCACCGCATCCGCCCCCTGTTCCTCTGCCCAGTAGGAAATGCTGTCATAATTCCAGTACACCCGCTGTTTATGCCCATGGACAAGGAGCAATTTTTTTCCGCCTGCGAATACCATTTTCTTATCGGGCGTATCCCAAGAGTAATCGTTGTTCCCCAGCACATAATGGAACGGGAGAGATGGAAATTCCTTTTTCAGTTCCATGGCGTCTGTATCATGGTCGCCCAGATGCAGCACCATATCCATCTGCCCGCCAATGCGCCGCAGCACCTCTCTGGCATTGTCCAGATAATTATGGGTATCGCTGAAAACCAGTATCTTCATGGTTTACAGCTCCTTTTTCAGCAGTTCTTTCATCTTCCGCAGGGCTTTGCCTCTGTGGCTGATGGCGTTCTTTTCCTCGGAAGAAAGTTCTGCCATGTATTTTTTCAGTTCAGGCACATAGAAAATGGGGTCATAACCGAAACCATTTTCGCCGGTGGGTTCCCAGCCGATAATGCCTTCTACGGTATCCAAACTTACCAGACGTCTGCCGTCAGGGAAAGCCGCAACAATGCAGCTGACAAAACGTGCAGTTCTGTCTTTTTCTTCCACATCTTTGAGTTTTTCCAGAATGACTTTGAATTTTTCGGGATAAGGGGTGTCTTCTCCCAGGAAACGTGCGGAATAAATGCCAGGTGCTTTATCCAGATAGTCGATTTCCAGACCGGAATCGTCTGCCAGTGTGATCTTACCGGAGATTTCCATGACCTGTACCGCTTTTTTCATGGAATTTTCTTCAAAAGTCTTGCCATCTTCCACCACGTCGATGGTGATGCCTGCTTCTTCCATAGACACTACATTTACGTTCATATCCGCAAGGATTTCGTTGATCTCCCGAATTTTCCCTTTGTTTTTTGTTGCAAAAATAATGGTTTCCATCTCTTGCTTCCTCCTTTATTTACAGTTCCAGACCATCCAGCGCCTTTTTCTGTAATGCCTGCAATTCACGATTGCCTTTTTCACCCAATGCCAGCAGCTGGTGCAGCTGTTCCTGAGAAAATGTGCCGTGTTCGCCTGTGCCCTGCAATTCCACAAAACCGCCTGCGTCATTGACAACGATATTCATATCCACTTCTGCGGCGGAGTCTTCCACATAACACAAATCCAGCATAGGTTCACCGTCTACGATACCTACGCTGATGGCGGAAATATAGTGGCGCAGAGGTGTTTTTTCCAAAATGCCTTCTTCCACCAATCTCTGGCATGCCATAGCAAGGGCAACAAAACCGCCTGTGATGGATGCGGTACGAGTGCCGCCATCTGCCTGGATCACATCACAGTCCACAGTGATGCTTCTTTCACCCAAAGCTTCCAGATCCACTGCCGCACGAAGAGCACGACCGATCAAACGCTGGATTTCTGTTGCACGGGGATTCAGTTTCAGTTTGTTGATGTCACGTTTGTTCCGGCTGGCTGTTGCACGAGGCAGCATAGCATATTCCGCTGTTACCCAGCCGCTGCCACTTTCCCGCAGGAAAGGGGGTACATTTTCTTCTACGGTTGCGTTACAAATGACTTTTGTATCGCCAAATTCTATCAAAACAGAGCCTTCCGCATACTTTGTAAAATTCTTTGTGATACGGATGGGGCGCAGTTGGTTGTTTTCTCTGCCGTCATATCTGCTCACGTTGTTTCCTCCTTTATTTTCCAAAAAAATCTCTGTTTGGGGGCATCTTCATAAGAAAACAAGGAAAGCTGAGATTCTTGTCATATAGAGGATTTCAGCTTTCTTATTTTTACGAAGAATGGATTTGATATGTTTTCTTCTGAAGACAGCCGTCGCAATTCCCCTTAAGAAATCAAGAAAGCGAAAATCAAGGTTTTCTTAAGGGGAATTTGCTTTCATTATAGCCTGATTTTCCCCTTTTGAACAGCCCCACAGAAAAAAACAGGAAGATGTCACATCTTCCTGTTTTCGTATTTTATCTCAATTTGTATTTGTTCATTGCATAAACGATACCATCGCCAATGGCTTTTGCTGCCGCATCCTGATAAGTCGCCTGAGAAATTTTCAGAGCATCACCGGGATTGGACAGGAAGCATGTTTCAATGAGGATAGCAGGTACTGTTGTAGAATTGAGGATCAACAGGTCAGGACGGGATTTCACGCCACGGTTTGTTGTACTCAATGCTCCGGGCAGTCTGCTCTGTACTGCCTGTGCTGCCTGTAAGCTGGTCAATGTGCCGTTTCCGTCATTGCTGTGGGCGGCGTACAGTGTTTCTGTACCGCTGGCAGAAGCCGCACCTGCGTTCATATGGATGGAAACCATCAAGTCCGCAATCTGATTGGCTGCTTTCGCACGATCCGCGTTGGCAGGTCTGCTGTCATCATCTCTGGTAAGATATACCTTGATGTTGGAATTGTTTTCCACATAAGATTTTACTTTCAGTGCCATGGTCAGGTTCATGGTCTTTTCTGTAAGACCATTGCCGCTGGTACCGGGGTCATTGCCGCCGTGACCGGCATCCAGCAGAAGGACTTTGTCGTATACCTGCTGAGGGTTCTTTGCTGTGATCTCATAAGCGCTGCCTGTATCTTTGATGGTATAGGCGCTGATGATGTTCTGATTGAAGCGGATCACCGTATTACCGCCGGTGGTGGAAATGGTAAAGGACTTAATCTGGCTGGTATTCACATTCAAAGTGCCGTAACCATATACGTCAGAATAATCTCCGGGCAATGTCAATTCATAATAGCCATCCAGATAAGCATCTTTATGTTTGATGCTGCCAGTGTTGATGTTCTTCACTTTTTTCAATGTCAGTGTATTGGCACTGTCATTATAAGAAAGGTTTTCCAATGTGGATTTCTGGATAGTGACAATCAGTTTTCCATTTTCTTCTTTCCATGTCATCTGTGTCAGATCACTTGCTTCCACTACCACGCGGAATGTGGTGCCGTTCATCCAGCCTGTTCTGACTTCGCTGACATATTCCAGACCATCTGTATTAATGATTTCATCAATACCATCTGCCTTTACACCGGGCATATCAATAACAGTGCGGTAAGGGTCTTGCATAGTGGTCACCGTTGCCCCTGTCGCACCGCTGGCGTTGATGGTCACAGTTTCCGTATTGCCGCTGTGGCTGCTGGTGATGCTCTTGATCTCTACCTGTTCAAATGCCAGTGTCACCTGATTTTTGGCAGCGTTTGGCGTTACTTTGTATTCCATTTTGCCTGTCAGGTCAAATACCACACGGGTATATGTTTCCCCATTGTCCGCTGTATGCTGAGCAGTACGGATAGCAGTGACAAAAGGACTGTTGGTAGCAGAAATATTTGTAGACAATCCGTTTGTTGCGCCGTAGAAATCCAGTACTACTTTATTGTCGCTGACATAGACTTCTTCACATCTGTTGAATGTGCCAGTTGTTGTGATTACAAAATTCTGTGCTGCTGTTTTGGATGCAGGTACAGTCACTTTAGACACTTTTCCTGTGGTAGCGGTGCTGGTTCCAGTGTTGCTGCCTGTGCTGCCGCCTGTATTGGTTCCCGTATTTCCGCCGGTATTGGTTCCTGTATTGGAGCCAGTGCTGCCGCCTGTGCTGGGTGCTTCCCCGATATATACGGTTCTGTTGGGGTCATCCCATGTGACATCAATGTCCAGCGCTGTTGCCAGTGCACGAACAGGCAGCATGGTTCTGTCATTGACAATCATAGGCGCCACATCCATGGTGAAAGTTTCCCCATTTTTGTAGCCTGTTTTGCTGTCGATCTGGAATACCACCGTATGGGTATCGCTGACAGCATAGACCTGTTTTGCCGCTTCGTTCCATGTGACGGTACAACCAAGCTCCTCACAGATGCCACGCATAGGCAACATGGTTCTGCCGTCAATGCTCACCGCAGGCATATTGGGGTCTGTATATTTTTCTCCATCAATCACAATGGCGATCTCTTTGGCGTTATAAGCATGATGTGCGCCATTATAAAACAAGTCCATCTGGACATTGGCGGCAAATGCCGTCGTCGTGTATAACAATCCTGCTGCCAGTGTCGTCAGCAGCAGACGTTTTCCTTTGTACCACATATTTTCCGCTCCTTTGTTCTTCCTTCTTTTTATCACACAAAACAGTATATCAAATTTTGTCGGAATGAAAAGGAAAAAGTTCCATTTGCAATGGAATTTTAATAAATTCCCATGAATCCGCCATGAAAAGCAGATTTTTTGTCGTTTTTGCCCATGAAAAAAGAAGCCGAAAATACGGCTGCCCGCAAATTCCAGCTTCTTTTGAAATTTCTTATTCCCCTTCGGCGTATTTCCAGAAGGCTTTCAGTTTTGCCATGACTTTTCCATGGACACTGTCAGGAGGATATTCCCCATTTTCGTCTTTTTCTCCGGCAGGTGTGCTCATGAGGAGAGCAATACCTTCGTCAATGGTAGAGATGGGATAAATATGGAATACCCCTTCTTTCACAGCTTCCACTACTTCATCCTTCAGCACCAAATCACGGATATTGGAAACAGGAATGATAACACCCTGTTTGCCTGTGAGTCCACGTTTTTTGCACAGGTCAAAGAATCCTTCGATTTTGTATGTGACGCCGCCGATGGCCTGAATTTCCCCTTTCTGGTTGACAGAACCTGTCACCGCCAAATCCTGACGGATGGGCAGTTCTGCCAGAGAGGACAGGATGCAGTACAGTTCTGTACTGGAGGCGCTGTCCCCGTCGATGCCGTTGTAATTCTGCTCGAAGCAGACACGGCAGGACAGAGAAAGGGGGAATTTCTGGGCATAGGTCTGGCCCAGATACCCAGTGATGATCTGCACCCCTTTGTCATGGGTCTGACCGCTCATACGAGCTTCTTTTTCGATATTGACGATACCGGATTTCCCTACATAAGTGGTGGCTGTAATGCGGCTGGGATTGCCGAAGGCGTAGGAGCCCATATCCAGCACCGCCAGACCGTTGATCTGTCCCACTTCCGCGCCGTCCACGTCGATCATAATGACGTTTTCTTCCAGCATTTCATCCAGTTTTTCTTCATAAAGCCGCAGACGGTCTTCTTTTTCCACAATGGTTTTCTGCACATGCTTTGCCGTTACCATTTCCGCACCATCCAGTTTTGCCCATGCTGCCGCTTCCCCCAGAATTTCCGCCAGATGGTTGAATCTGGTGGACAGCTTGTTCTGTCGTTCCGCTGCACGAGAGGAATATTCCACCACAGCACAGACAGCGCTCACATCAAAGTCCACGGTTTTTTCCCGCATGGTAAAGCCCTTGATGAACTGGGCAATCTTCAGCATATTTTCCTGTGAACGAGGCATTTCGTAATCGAAATCCGCTCTGATTTTAAAGAATTTATCAAACTCCTCATCATAAGTGCTGAGCAGTTCATAGTAATAACTGCTTCCGATCATGATGATCTTGATATTGGCAGGGATGGGTTCCGGTTTCAGTGTAGGTGCCACCACTGTGCCCAATTGTTCCCGAATGGCATCCATGTTGATTTCTTTTGTCTTGATGACCCGGCGCAAAGCTTCCCACGCCTGGGGCGCAGACAAAATATCCTGTGCCTGCACGATGAGATAACCGCCGTTTGCCTTATGGAACAGACCGCTTTTGATTTTCATAAAGTCTGTGGTCAGGTTCCCAAATTCGCTGTCGTATTCCACTTCCCCCACCAGATTATAATAAGTGGGATTGAATGTAGTCACCACAGGGGCGCCTTTGGTTTCGCTGTTATCCACAATCAGGTTTACTTTATATTTCAGTGTCACATCTTCCGGCTGTTTTTTGGAAAGCATGGGCAGCAGAGATGCCAGACCTTCTTCCCCATCTTCCTCATCCTCAAAAAATTGACTGATGTTTTCCAGTACATCTTCTTTCACAGCGTTGATATATGCCACTGCTTTTTCGTTCTGTTCATATTTTTCCTGGACAGCGCTCACATGGTGACCGATAGCAAACATACCTACCTTATAATCCAGCTGGTCTACGCACCGTTTGGATTCCTTATCCAGTTCTCGGATGTCCCGCATGATGGCAGAAGCTTTTTCCTGAACGATCTGGGAATTTTTCTCAATGACATCTTTCACGTCTTCCGCAAGGTCGTCATATTCTTCCTCGCCAACAGGTTTCCCATCCACCACAGGCATAAAGTAAATGCCGGAATTGGTGGTCTTTACCTGAAAATCATTTTCCGCCGCTTCTTTGCTCATCTGATCCATGAGAGCATCCCGTTTTTCATCAAAACCGCGGAGCAGTTCTGTTTTCTGTTTTTCATAGTCCTCTGTACGGAATACTTTCTGCAATTCCGTCTGGAAAAGCTGTACCAGCTCATTCATATCATCCCGGAACTTTCTGCCTTCTCCTGCGGGAAAAGACAGTGCCAGAGGGCTTCTGGGGTTCTGGAAGTTATAAACATAGCACCAATCCAGAGGCACATCCTCTGTTGCCGCCAAACGCTCTGTGCTGGCTTTGGCATAGGTGGTTTTCCCTGTTCCGGAGGGCCCTGACATATAGATGTTATAGCCTTTGATCTTCACATGAAGCCCAAAATCAAAGGCTTTGACGGCTCTGTCCTGACCAATGATGCCTTCCAGTGGTTCCAGCTCCGCAGTGGAGCAGAAAGAGAAATCATCAGCGGCGCAGCCGTTTTTCAGCTCTGTATAAGAAAGTTCACGTTGCATATCCTTTCGCCTCCTTGCAAAAAATGCCGAAGAAAAGGGTTCTTCAGCATCTCAAAAATCAATCTTCCTGCCCTTCATAAAAAGGCGTATATTTCCACATAATGACTGCGTCCTCGTGGGTATCGGGGTAATAATTTTTCCGCAGACCTTCAGCACGGTAACCATGTTTATGGTACAGATGCTGGGCGGGAGCGTTGCTGATACGCACCTCCAGGGTAATGCCAATCATTTCTTTTTCCATGGCAACCTGTTCCAGCTGTGCCATAAGGGCGTCACCAATGCCCTGTTTCCGGTAATCTTCCAGCACCGCCACATTGGTGATATGGCCTTCGGTGATGACATGCCACATACCTGCATAGCCAACGATTTTCCCGTCTGCCACTGCCACATAATAAATGGCAAGGTTATTTTCTGTCATTTCCCGTTCAAAGTCTTTCCGTGTCCAGGGAATAGAAAAAGTCGCTTCTTCCACAGCCAACACGCCGTCAATATGCTCCACTGTCATGGGGATGATTTCAAACATGTTCCGCTGCCTCCTTTTCCAGACGTTCTTCTCTTTCCCTTTCTGCCTGGGACTTCCGCAGATAGATCAGTTCCAGTTCGTTGCCGGAAATGGCTTTGCCTTCTTCCGCCATGACTTTGCCGTAAGCCGCCACTGCCGCCGCACGCTGCAAAGCGCAGTGAGCAGGGGCAAAGTGGAAGTTCGGATTTTTCGCCAGTTTTTCTTTATGCACCGGCACGCCATCCCCCAGGAAAATCACATCCCGCTGAAAAGAAAGGGCTTTGTCGATGATGACATCAATGCTTTCTGCCATATATTCTGTCAGAGGCACCAGTTTTTCTCCCTGCCATTCATAGAAACAAGCATAAACCTGCTGCCGTCTGGCGTCCATAGTGGGGCAGACGATAGCACCCGTCATAAACATATGATATGCCAGAGCATCCAAAGTGGGAACGGCAAGAAGGGGCTTGTTCAGTCCCAGACAAAGACCTTTTGCCGTTGCGGCGCCGATGCGCAGCCCTGTAAAAGAGCCGGGGCCAACAGCGCAGGCAATATAATCCACATCTTTGGGATCGGTATTTGTTTTTTCGCAGATTTCCGCCACCATAGGCAGAATGGTCTGGCTGTGTGTCAGTTTATCATTCTGGGTAAATTCCCCAATGAGTTTCTCATCTTCAATAAGGGCAGCGCTTGCAGTCTGTCCTGATGTATCGATTGCCAGTATTTTCATGCTTCCACCTCCTGCCGCAGGGTAATTCTGCGATAGTCCTCGCCTTTTGCAAAATCCTTTTCCACTGTCAGCCAGATGGCTTCCTTTGGAATCAGGTCGGGGAACAGTTCCGCCCATTCCACCAGGCAGACACCGTCGCCGAAAAAGTATTCTTCGTAGCCAATGTCGTCCATTTCTTCCTCACAGGAAAGACGGTACACATCAAAATGATAAAAAGGCAGGCGTCCGTCATGGTATTCATTGACAATGGTAAAGGTAGGGCTGGTGACGTGATCCGTCACCCCAAGCCCTGCCGCAAAACCTTTGGTAAACACCGTTTTTCCGGTGCCCAGATCCCCTGTCAGGCAGTAGATCTGTCCCCTTTGGGCGTTTTTGCCCATTTCTTCTCCCAGAGCCGCCGTTTCCGCCGGACTATGGGTTTCCCAGATTTTTTCCATAATAGCCCCCCAGTTTCTCTTTAGTACATGAAGATGGCTGTAATACCTGTGTCGATTTCCTTGGACTCCTTGCCATCGTAGTAGTACAGATCGCCTCTATTGGCTGTATAATCGTAGTTTTTCAGATAAGCCAGCTTACCGTTGTATTTGTACTGCATGCTGTAAACGCCGCTGTCGATGAGTGTATCTTCGCCGTTTGCCATCACATGCAGATCGCCGTTGCCATTCTGCTGGTCGATATTGTTGATATAGTATACAGCGTTCTGGTCAACAGCAAAGTGTACACCGCCAACGCTTTCCACTTCCACAGGATCACCGCCATTCCAAACACCCATGGTGCCCAGACCGTTTTCGTAATCCTTGAAGTACGCTACATCATGGGTAGTACCCAGGAAGTCTGCCGCTTCCACATTTTCCATGGTGAAGGAAGGTTCCGCACCCAATTTCGCAATATTCAGCATAGTTGCGCCAGTCAGTGTGTCTGTTTCGTAATAACCTACCATGGTACCGTCATCAGAGAGGAATACATTGGCAGGAGAAATGTTTTTGCCTTCCAGCTGCCAGCTGCCGCCGGTAGCATTAACCACCAAAATCTTTGGTTCTGTATACATCAATGTCATATAGTAGCCCTGTTCTGCGTCTTCCAGGCTTCCCAGCTGGGAAATAGGCATTTTTTCCATATCGCCAGCTGCGTAGCATACAGCATAAGGTCTGTCATTTTCCACGGAAACAGCAGAAATGGTGCTCGCAGCCACTTCTGTCAGCTTGCCATTGCTGTACATATATACTTTCTGGAGTACAGGTTCAAAGCCTTCGCCGCCTTCCATGGCTGTACGGATGGCATCACGCTGGAGTTTTGCCTGGTAAGCGTCGCCGTCTGCTTCTGTCAGCAGTGCGTCGCTTTCTTCCAGATCGTCTTCGATGATGGAGTCATATGTCACCAGACCTTCTGTGGGGCCCATGAGCAGTACGTCTTTGCCGTTGGGCATCACTTCCAGATAAGTCACTTCGTCCATGATCTTCACAGGTTCTGTGCCGTAAGCATAAACGAATGCCGCATAGCCTTCGCCTTCCGCCCCTGCGAAATAGATTTCGTCTGTATCGCTGGTCATCATGGCTGTTGCAGCGTTTTCATGAATGCATACAGCTTCTTCGCCTTCGGCTGTGCCTTTTGCGTAAAGAGCTGTGCCGTTGTCACCGCTCTTGCGGTACATGACAAAGCTGCCGTCATTGCTGATGGCATAAGAGCCGCTTTCAGGCAGGATATTGGATTCCACCAATGTGGAAGTGCCATTTACAAACTGATACAGATCAGCCGCGCCGTCTGCGGTTGTTTTTACAAAGATAGCAGCTGCGCCGTCTTTTGTGGGCATATAGTCCGCTACGGCTTCACCCACCAGAACCCCTTCGCTGTCGGCATTTACACCTTTGTAATACAGGTCAAATGTGCCGTCTGTCCGCACATTGGTGCTGTAATACAGACCGCTGCCGTCTTCATTGAATGTGGTACCCCATGCGGAATAGTACTGGTTGTACTGACCGCCGGCGGAAATGCCTTCCGCTGCCACATAAGTGTCGTTTTCCAGATCGTAAATATACAGGTTGTTGTCCTTTGCGTAGGCAATGCCTTTGTCTGCATGGACTTCGCCCACAGGGCCAACCATTTTCCAGCACAGTGCCAAAACACCGATGAATACCAGCAGACCCACAATGATGCCAACGATATTGCTGCCGGATTTTGTGGGAGCCGCTGTCTGCACAGGCGCTGTTTTCGCAGGCTCTGCCACGGGTTCCTCTGCTGTTTCCGCTTCTTCTGTCACTGTTTCTGCTTCCACTGTTTCTTCAGCGGCTGTTTCTTCCTGCTGTACTTCTGCTGCCGCTTCTTCTGCGCTCTGCACTTCTTCCGCTGCCTTTGTTTCCTCGGGCATCTGCTGTGCCTGATCCTCCGTCAGGGAAAGATCCTTCTTTTCTTCGTCCATATTTCAGGAACCTCCTTCAATTAAAAATATCTGTTTTTGACAGCCAACACTGTCCGCCCCAGCCGTTTCGTTCTTCGCATTGTCGGACTATTGACAGACCGACACAAAAAAACAGGCACGTCAACAACCAGCCGCTTTTTCTGCCGTTGTTTTCCCTGCCGTTTCTGTTTCCGTTTTCTGCCAAAAAACAGTCTCTTGCCCACGGAAAAAGCTCTGTGCAGCATTTTCCATGCAAAAAGACCGTCTTTGCCATATTTTTCTATCATTTTGAAATTCAGATTCATCATGATTCCCCTTCCCGAAACCGGTACTTTATTATACCACAGTTGTTTCTTCCTTACAAGAAAAGGGACTTTTTCCAAGGAAATTCTCATCTTCCTTGGAAAAAACAGTAAATTATTAAAAAATTATTAACAATCGTAAAAAATGCGTAACTTTTAGTTTACAAATTTTGGATTATTTAGTATACTAATTCAGGATAGAAAAGACAGAAAGGTGATCTCATGGAAGAAAATCAAAACTTCTCCAAAGATAACAATACAGAAAACATTCTGACAGAAAATACAGAAAACACACAGACAGAAGCAAAGGCGGACAAGCATCTGCTGACACTGCATCTGTCCCATAAAAACGGCTCCAAAACCCTGCACCTGAAAAAAGGCCATCTCATTGCCGCATCCGTAGCGGCTCTGATCGTGCTGGGCGGCGGCGCTTATGCGGGTGTTTCCTATTTGCAGACACAGAACCGTCTGACAAACTCTCAGCAGCAGCTGGCAGAAATGGAAAAAGAAAACCGCAAACTGACCCAGCGCACCGAAATGCTGGAAAATGAAAACGAAGAATACACCCAGCACATCAACGAAATCCAGATGAAAACAGAAGAACTGGAAAACAAAATGACTGAACTGGAAAATACAAAACAGAGCCTTGCGGAAGAAATCAACAACATGAGCGGCAGCACCACTTCCACCACAACTACCGAAAGTACGGAAGAAGCCGCTGCAAAGAGCAATGACACTGCTTCCACAGAAGCGGATCTTTCCACCGCATGCCTTTCCATTCTGGAAAACGGCAATACATCTCAGTCCGGTGAAAAAACATTCACCACCATTGTCACAACTTCTTACAACAAAGCAACTTCCCTTTCCGCCCAGCTGGATAAAATGAATGTGATGCTGGATCTGACAGGCGCTTCCTTCGTGGATGTGGCAACAAACGTAACAGAAACACTGGCGCAGTACAGCAACGTACCCATGGGCTATCCACTGGAAGAATATGTGATTTCCACAGAATTCAATCCTGACGGCGATCCTTCCATCAGTGACGGCCGTGTCCATAAAGGCGTTGACCTTTCCACCAGAAGCCAGATCCTGCCCATCAGTGCAACGGCGGCAGGTACTGTTGTAGAAGCTGCCTTCCATAATGACTATGGTTATTATGTGAAAATCGACCACGGCAACGGTTTCACGACACTGTATGCCCATAACTCCGAAAATCTGGTAGAAGTTGGCGACACCGTGAAAAAAGGCGATGTCATTGCCATGACTGGTTCCACCGGCATGTCCACCGGCATCCACTGCCACTATGAAATTCAGCTCAACGGCATTTACCAGAATCCGAAAGATTACGAATAATCACTGGCTTGATAAAAAGGAACTCTCGCTGGAATCCTTCACAAAGGATTCCAGCTTTTTTATTTGATCAGGATTTTACGCTATTTTGGCATTGTTCCATTTTTTGTAAAAAATCCCTGCGCAAAATCCTACCTTTTCACTTTGTCATGTGGTAGAATAAGCATACAAAGGAGCGTATTCCTTTCATCTTAAAGCAATCTTAAAGATTTTTTCCCTGTTTTCTTAAAGGGAATATTGATACAATAAAAGCAGAACTTCGGAGGTGTATGAACCATGTATAATATCTTGATTTGTGACGACGAAAAGGACATTGTGTCCGCTTTATCCATTTACCTTTCTACGGAAAATTATAAAATCTTCACGGCTTTTACGGGAAAAGAAGCATTGGACGTTGTTGCCCATAACGACATCCATCTGGTACTCATGGATGTCATGATGCCCCAGATGGACGGCATTTCCGCCACAGCGAAACTGCGGGAGCAGTACAACATCCCCATCATTCTGCTGACAGCGAAAAGTGAGGACAGTGACAAGATCCTTGGGCTGAACATCGGCGCTGACGACTACATCACAAAGCCCTTCAATCCCATCGAGGTTTTGGCAAGGGTCAAATCCCATCTGCGCCGCTACACTTCTTTGGGCGGTATGGCCAAAAAAGCTTCCCATCTGGTCATCGGCGGCATTGATCTGGACGATGATTCCAAGACCGTTACCGTGGACGGAGAACCTGTTTCCCTGACACCCAGTGAATACAACATCCTGAAACTGCTCATGGAAAACCCCGGACGGGTATTTTCCTCCAATCAGATTTATGAACAAATCTGGAACGAGGACGCTTACGGCTCCGGCAGTGTCGTAGCCGTTCATATCCGTCACCTTCGTGAAAAAATCGAAATCAACCCCTCTGAACCCCGTTACCTGAAAGTGGTTTGGGGCTTAGGCTATAAAATGGAGAAGGAGGCGAAGGAATGACAAAAGTGACCCACAATCTGGGAATCAAAGTGACATGCATCTTTCTGGTGATGATCACAGGCATAACCGCCTTTTTCAGCATTGTCGGGATATTGTTCGCCGGAGAAAGCGGCATTTTCAGCGATCAGAAAAAATCCTATTATGATACGCCTTGGTGCGAAAATACCACATACAGTTATTCCGATAACGTGGTGCGCTGGTATATAGACGGCGCGGAACCAGAAGAAATTGCCAGCATCTTTTCCAACAGCAAAACCAATTTTGCCTTTGAGCTATATGACTACAATGGCAATCTGATTATAACCAGCGAAATGCCGGAAAAAATCGGTCTGACTACATCTTATTCCTTCTATTACAATGACGCGCGAGATATCAACGGCGAATATACTTATTTTGACAATCCCGTTGCCTATACAGTGGTTGGCTATGTGGCAGACCCGCTCTCCGCGCCGGATAACTACTGGCTCACCTATCGGCTCTATAATCTAACCATGTCATTGGGTTACTGGCTGTTCCTCATTGCCCTGGTGAGTCTGCTCATACTGGCGGCATCCTTCATTTACCTGCTTTGTGCCGCAGGTCATCGAGGCGAAAGTGAAGAAATCATCTTAAACGTACAGGATCGCATTCCGCTGGATATTTACCTTCTGCTATGGTTTGGCATCACATCCTTGACCATGGGTATCCTTTCCGGCGGCGCTTATTACGGCAATCTGGATGTTTCCCGTATGATGTCCGTCTTTTTTGGATTTTTCATACTGGAAGCCATGTTGCTGGCATTGATTATGACCATGTCCACCCGTCTGAAAAAAGGCGGCTGGTGGCGGAACGCTCTGGCCTATTATGTGGTAAAATTCATCTGGCAGGTGTGCAAAGCCATTCTCAGCACCATTGGTGATGCCATTCACGCTTTGCCCAGCACATGGAAGGTTGCAGTAGGCTGGCTGGTGGTATCCTCCATCTATCTTACCAGCACCTATGCGGCAGGCGTTGTGATGATCCTGAATTTTGTCCTGCTCATTGTGTTCTGTTCCATTGCGGCGCAGTGGCAGAAACTGAGCCGAGCCAGCAAACAGCTTTCCGCCGGCAATCTGGAATATAAAGTAGATACACGCCGCATGTTCCGTTCCTTCCGCCAGCATGGGGAAGATTTGAACAATATTTCCGAAGGCATTGCTATTGCTTTGAATCAGAAAATGAAAAGTGAACGTCTGCGGACAGAGCTCATCACCAACGTATCCCACGACATCAAAACACCACTGACATCCATCATCAACTATGTGGATCTGCTGAAAAAAGAAGAACTGACCGGGCAGGCTTCCGCTTATGTGGAAGTGCTGGATCGTCAGTCCCGCCGTCTGAAAAAACTGACGGAAGACCTTGTGGAAGCCTCCAAAGCATCCACTGGCAACATCCACTGTTCTCTGGCCTGCACAGACATTGTGGAACTGGTACAGCAGGCTGTGGGGGAATACGAAGAAAAACTGGCGGCATCCCAACTGGAAGCCATCATCAGCGCACCGGAAAACGAAATCGTTTATGGTCTGGTGGACGGCAATCTCATGTGGCGTGTCATGAGCAATCTGCTGAGCAATGCCTGCAAATATTCCCAGCCCAATACCCGCGTTTATATACAGGTAAAACAAAATGCGGATCAGGTATTTGTTACCGTTAAGAACATCTCTCGGGATCAGCTGAACATCGACCCGGACGAACTGATGGAACGTTTTGTCCGCGGTGACAGCTCCCGTTCCACAGAAGGCAGCGGTCTGGGACTGAACATCGCCCGTTCCCTGGTGGATCTGCAGAAAGGGAAGTTCTCCCTTTCCATCGACGGCGATCTGTTCAAGGCGCAGGTGCGTTTCGCACGAGCGTCACTGCCGGAAGCGCAGCCCCAACCCGCTCCCGAAGAAATAACAGCAGAAAATTAACATTGCAAAAAAGATAACAATTTCATCCCCTGGCAACAGAACAGACAAGAGATGCTTTCCATTCTTTCGTCTGTTCTGTTTTTCTTTGCCTTCCTTCCCGTTCTTTTCAGAAATTCCCCTTTTTTTATCTCTTTGGAACACTCCCCCACAGTTGCCTCTAAACTTTGATGTTTTCCCGTTTTTTTGCACACAAAATATTGATTGTTCGTTTTTTCGTACTTTTTATTTGATAAAAAATATACGATCTTTTTGGCTTTCCCAAGGCGCCCCACTTGGAGAAAATGCGGGAAAAGTCCTGTTTCTTCCTGTTCCTGCTGATTTTTCCCTCACTTTTTATGGTTTTGCATTCAAAAATGTACTTCCTGCCATGTTGCCGTATTCAGAAAAAATCAACAGTAAAACAGCTTTTCTTTCCTCAACAATATTTCCATATTTGATGAACTCCTTTTCATTACTTATGGTGTAAACTTAATAAAAACCGTCTCCCATATCGTTTTCTTGCCAAAAGTATACGAAATAATACACAAATTTACCCCACTTTGTAGAAATTTTCACAGTGCTACTTGCTTTTCCTGCCAAAAGTGATATACTATTATTGCAAGCAGAAGCGAAACCAAGTCCTTTCTATCGTGAAAATGGACAGATGATGAACTTTTGTTCATTCACTGAAAGGAATTCGCTTTCTCACAGGCAAAGAAATGATTTATTGTAAAAAATATCAATAAAAAGGAGAAGTGAAAGACATGAGAATTTCCGACAGAGTGCAGGCAATGCAGAACTCCCCTATTAGAAAATTCAACCCTCTGGCTGACGCTGCAAAAGCAGAAGGCGTAAAAATTTACCACCTGAACATCGGTCAGCCCGATATCGAAACACCTTCCGTATTCTGGGAAGCAGTAAAAGGCTTTGACCAGAAAGTACTGGCTTACGCTGGTTCCTGGGGTCTGCCTGAACTGCAGGACGCTATCGTTGAATACTTCAAGAGATTCGATATGAATCTGGAAAGAAACGACGTTCTGATCACAAGCGGCGGTTCCGAAGCACTGACACTGGCTTTCCTGTCCATCATCAACCCCGGCGATGAAGTTATCGTTGCTGAACCTTACTACACAAACTACCTGACATTCATTCAGGCTGCTGACGGTGTTGTAAAACCCGTTACAACATACGCTGAAGAAGGTTACAAATATGCTATCAGAGAAAGACTGGAAGCTGTTGTAACAGACAAAACAAAAATGATCTCCATCGTTAACCCTGGTAACCCCACAGGCTGCATCCTGTCCAGAGAAGACATGAGAGTTATCGCTGACTTCGCAAAAGAACATGATCTGTGGATCCTGGCTGACGAAGTTTACAGAGAATTCGCTTATGACGGCAGAGAAATGACATCCTTCGGTCAGATCCCTGACATCGAAGACAGAGTTATCATCATTGACTCCGTTTCCAAGAGATTCTCCGCTTGCGGCGCTCGTATCGGTTGCATGGTATGTAAAAACAAAGAATACATGGCTCAGGTATTCAAGATTGCTATGGGTCGTCTGTGCGTACCTACACTGGACATGGTTGGCGCTACTGCAATGTACAAACTGCCTGCTGACTTCTTCAACAGCGTAAGAGCTGAATATGAACACAGAAGAGACGTTACATTTGAAGCTCTGAAGAAAATCCCCGGCGTTGTTTGCGAAAAACCCGGCGGTGCTTTCTACATCACATGCAAACTGCCCGTTGAAAACACAGAAGATCTGCTGCTGTTCCTGCTGAAAGAATTCAGAGAAAACAACGAAACAGTTATGTATGCTCCCGCTGAAGGCTTCTACGCTACACCCGGTCTGGGCAAAAACGAACTGCGTATCGCTTACATCCTGAACGCAGACGATATGGCTAGAGGTATCGAACTGCTGGGCAAAGGTATCGAAGCTTACAAAGCAGCTGGCAACAAATAATTCAGCTGCAAAATCAGCCATTTGATTATGGCATTGCCTACACAAAAAACAAACAGAGAGAAACGCAAGTTTCTCTCTGTTTTTCTTTTATAGAAACGCCGCAAAAAAAAGAACGAAATGCACAAAGCAACTTCCCCTTAAGCAAACATTGTTTTTTCTTTTCCTTGATTTCTTAAGGGGAATTGCGACGGCTGTCTTCATAAGAAAACATAACAAAAAATCTTAATAAAAAATAAGAAAGCTAAAATCCTTTGTTATGATAAGGATTTTAGCTTTCTTTGTTTTCTTATGAAGATGCCCCTAAGATTTCGTTCTCTTTTTTTCTTCTGAAAATTATTCTTTTGGTTTGGCTTCTGCCCATGTATGACGGTGCAGCTCCCCTTCCTGGAGCATGCCGGGAAATCCCTGCTGACGCAGAGCCTCATAAATGATGATGGCTACGGAATTGGACAGATTCAGGCTTCTTGCCGCTTCCAGCATGGGAATACGGATGGCGGTATCCGGATATTGCAGCAGGATTTCCTCAGGGATGCCTGCACTTTCCTTTCCAAACATCAGATAGTCATTTTCCCCAAAAGACACATCTGTATAAACATGTTTCGCCTTTGTGGTTGCCATCCAGATTTTCGCATTAGGGTTTTTATCCAGAAAGTCCTGAAAATTCTCATAATACCGAATGTCCAACAGCTTCCAGTAATCCAGCCCAGCCCGTTTCAAATATTTATCCTCTACGGAAAATCCCAGAGGCTTAATCAGATGCAGTACCGTATTGGTCACGGCACATGTTCTGGCGATGTTGCCTGCGTTCTGAGGAATTTCCGGTTCTAATAACACAATATGCACGTTTTGCCCTCTTTTCTGTCGATTTTGCCTCTCATTTTAGCATAAAATTGAAGTTTTTTCAATATTTCCACTTTCTGGTACTTGACGTATTCCTTTTTATCCTTTATTATTATATAAGAATAATTATTAGTTAGGAGGGTTGCCTATGAAAGAAACAGCACAAGTGCTGCGAGAAAAAGGGCTCAAGGTAACACCCCAGAGAATCGCTGTCTATAATATGCTGCTGCATTCGACAGAACATCCCAATGCGGAAACCATTTACCGCACATTGGAAGCCACCAATCCTACCATGAGCTTGGCTACTGTATATAAAACTCTGGACTTTTTCAAGCACCTTAGACTGGTACAGGAATTAAATGTGGGGGAAGGAAGCGCCCGCTATGATGCGCAGGTTCACTGCCATCCCCATACGGTCTGCACCGTTTGCGGCTGCGTTTCAGACTTATACAACGAAGAATTGACAGACCTCCACAAAAAGCTTTCCAAGCCACTGGATTTTGAAGTGACATGTGAACAGTTGATTCTTTACGGAAAATGCGCTGCCTGCAAAAAGGCAGAGGAAGAAGCATAAACTTTTTCATACAGCATCCAAACATAACAGGAAGGTACAAAGCAAAATTTTGTACCTTCCTGCTTTTTTATTTTCGCATTTTCTGCGTGTCCTGTAAATACAGCACAGATTCTGACAAGTATTCTTCATAATATGTATAGAAGTTCTGTATCCGTCGCTGTGTCTGCTCATTTTGGATAACATCGGGATTCTGCCGGAAATATGCCTGCAAATAACCTTTCCAATCTCCATAGACATAACCGCTGACATCATAAGCCACATATTTTTCGTCCTCGAATACTTTTCTCTCTTCCAAATCTTCAAATAACACCGTCTGACCATGAATAAAGGCACAGGCATCATCTTTTTGGGTTTCTTCCCTGTCGTAAACCATGACATAAAACAACGGCAATTCCCTGGTGCCGTCCACATAGTCCTTCAAGGGTACCAGCACAGACAGCACCATGGCATATTCTCCTTTCGCGCCAATAAGTCTGCCAAAACTATCATAAGTGCTCCAATTCAGCCCCATCAGTTCATACTGTTTTTCAGAAGGGATCGTTTCATCCCATATCACACCTTTGGGCAGGTCTTGCACCGTCAAACATATTTCTGTCTGAATACGGTTTCCTGGCAACACTGGTGATACTGATGATACAACTTGTCCTTTTTGGAATTCCGGCAGATTTTCATAAGCTTGCTGGTAGGCTTCCTCCAATGCCGTCTGCTGGTATTTTTCCTGGGCAGACTTCTGGAAATAAAATGCCAGACTTTCTTCTACTTCCTCTCCTTGCAAATCTGCTTCCGGTTTCGGATATTCCATGACTTCTGCCGCAACAGACATACCCGAAAAATCTATACTGCATTTCCAATCCTGACCGAACACAAAACCGTTATTGGTCAATATCAATTCATACCAGTCATTTTCCAGCGGCTCCTCCAACTGCGACAGATCGTAAGCATCTGACAAATCTATGGTCATGGTACCCTGGGAATAAGCGGCAATGTCTGTATACTGAAATGTAACCTGTCCGTCGCCTTTTCGAGGAATTTCCATGCCCGTTTTATACCGCATGAGCCGCAGATCTGGCTGGAAAGAAATGTTCCGATCCGACTCATTTTCCACCCACACAGAAACAATGCCCTTCCCTTCATATGTTCCTCGCAGCCGCGCTTCATCTCCCTTTAAAGAAGAAAATTTTGCCACAGCAAAGCCTGTCACCATCAAAAAACAGAGAAGCGCCGCTGCCAAGATCACAGCTTTCCGCAAGCCCATATGCCGCTTTTTCTGCTCTGGAAAATGCACCCCCGTTTTTTGAGAAAATATCCCCTGAATATGTTCCAGATTTTCCTGCTGGAATTTCTGCATCCTCATCCCTCCTGTTCCATTCGCTTCCGCATTTTTGCCTTAATACGGTAAAGCCGATTTTCTATCTGTTTGACAGACAACGCCAATGCCACCGCCATTTCCTTGGGCTTTTGCTGGTAAACATACCGCCGCAGCAGGATTTCCCTCTCTTCTTCCGTCAACCCTTCCAAAGCTGCCCGAAGCCCCTCTCTTTTTTCCATTTCCGGCTCCACACCCATTTCTTGCGCCAAAACCGTTTCCTCCAAAGGAATGGTCTGTATCTTTGTTTTTTGGCGATAGCGGTCAATGGCTTTGTTTCTGGCAATGACAGACAACCATGCTTTCAGATTGCCCCGGCTTTCATCATATTTCTGGGGATGTTCCCATAAATCAATGAATACATCCGCCACACATTCCTCCATATCCTCAGTAGTCCCCACCTGGCTGAGCACCGCTCCCACAATAGACCACAACAGCCGACTATAACGGCAGATGATCTTCTGCATTTCCTGTTCATCTCCAGACTTGATGGCATCCATGATATTCTTCTCCTGCAATCCACACCCTCCTTTCTGAAACTGCCTTCTCTTATAGTACGAAAAAAATCAGAAAATCACTTCCCAAAATCAATATTTCTTCTCCCTGTTCTTCATTGACGTTCAAATGTCCGTCATGTTATAATATCGATAGACGATATCGACACACGATATACAGATGCTTTACAAAGGAAGTGATGGCTTTGGCAAAAAAATCACTGGAAATCTTAACAGAAACCATGTTTTATGTCTTGATGGCATTTTTAAAAACAGATATGTGCGGTACTGACGTTGCCGCTTTCATCGACCAGAAAACAAAAGGCCGTATCCAGATGGGCCCCGGCACCCTGTACACCATACTGGCGAAATTCCAGTCAGAAGGTCTTTTGGAGGAAACGGAAATCCAGGGACGAAAACGTACCTACCGTATCACCCATCGGGGACGGCGCATCTACGCCGAGGAAGTGGAACGGCTCCGCCGCTGTCTGCTGGATGCGGAGGAGGAGGCGCACACAGAGTTGTAAACAAAAGGAGGAGCTTTACCAACTTTCCTGCCAGTTTCCTTTCCTGATGCCATGGAAACCTTTCTGGAGGACATGGCGAAAAAAGGTTGGTTCCTGCTATTTCCTGTCTTTCTGTCAGTTTGAAAAAGGCACCCCTGCCCCTGTTCGCTATCGGCTGGAACCCGTTCCCGATACTGTACGGACACCTTCTGCGGAAATGGTGCAATTCTATGAAGATTTCGGCTGGAAATATCTCACGACGTTTTCCCATTTCTTCTTCATATTCGTTGCGGAAAATCCAGATACACCGGAAATCCACTGTGACCCGCTGGTACAGGCAAAAGGCTACAAACGGATGTGCCGAAATTTCAGCGTATTTGGATTGGCTTCCCTTGCTTTGCTGGCAATCTTTCTGGGAATCCCCCTGTATCATCCAGCGTTTTTATTGGAGTGTCCACGTTTTTCTGCTTTTGCTCTGGTGACGCTGTTGGCCTTTGCTGTTTTGATTCTCTGGTCTGTGCTGCGGCTTTGGAAAATTTACAGAAATCTTTCTCAGGGAAAACCCCTCAGTCACCGCAAAGGATACCTGCACATCTTTTCTTTGCAGACCATTATACTTGTGTTGTTGGTTTTGTTCCTGCTGCCTTTCAGTGATAAACTGGTGGAATGGGATGAAAACGACCAAATCACTCAAGCATTGACGGCTGTGGAAGAACCCCTGCCCTATGTACCTTTGGCGGAAATGGGCATTTCTCCCGACTGGGTGCAGACCCCTTACGACCCTATTACCATTGGTGGCAAGAACAGCGATTCCAATTATGTACGCAGCCGCTCGAACGTTCTCGCACCTGCCACATTCCAAATCAGTCAGACGGCTTATCATTCAGACCCCAACATGCCAGCCGTTGCCACATCCATGACTTCCTATTATGGGGAAATGGCAAATTCTTTTCTAGCAAAAATCGTCGGCATGGATTTTGCAAATCTCTATGCAGATACCCCCGGCATATCGGGCTATAAAATGGAAAAAGAACCCCTTTCCCTGTCTGGTTTTTCGAAAGCCTATTATGGAAATATCCTTGGCAATGCGCAGCTTCTTCTTCTGCGGCAGGACAACCGGGTGCTGATAGTCCATTACGCTGGTGATGCTTCCCTAAAAGACCATGTGGAGGATTTTGCGAAACTCTTTACACAATCATACACACCTTTATAAGAAAGGAGGGCATAACATGGCATATATTCGTCGCTTGATTCCCTGTGCCCCTTATGAAATCAAGACTTTTGAAGCTTGGCTGGAAGAACTGGCGCAAGAAGAAGGGCTATTTCTGGTTTCCTGCCGCCGCGCCTTTGCCAAGTTTGAGAAAGGCACACCAAAGCCCATGCGCTATCGAGTAGACGCAGACCCAGACCGCTGCTGGGACCCCAGTCGGGAACGACAACAGCTTTACGAAGAATTTGGCTGGAAATACATCGACAACCGTTCGGAACATCTAGTGGTCTATGGCACCGATGATTTTTCTCTGCCGGAACTGCACACAGATGCGGAACTGCAATTGGAGACCCTTGGGAAGCTTCAGAAAAAATGTCTGCGGAGGGCGCTCCTTGTGTTCTGCCTTTTCCCCCTATGGCTGCTTTTACATATTTCCGCCGGCAACTGGCTTTACTGGCTGCACCATTCCGCTTTGATCTCAGCTTTTGTCCTGCTTCTGTTTTTTTATTTTCTTGATACAACGAAGGAAATTCGACAGCTGCAAAAACTGAAAAAGCAGATCTTTAAGGAAACAGACGTGACCGAAACAGAGGATTTCCACAAAGCAAAAAGAAAACTACTCCTTCGGACATGTTGCCGCATCACCGCAGAAGTTTTCCTCTTTCTGTTCCTTCTGTCTCCTTTTTGGATACAAAACTGGAACGAACGCATTCCCTTGTCTGCGCAGAACAGCACAGAGCTCCCTACGCTCTCCCCTGCCGCTTTTGGAAGCCATAAAAATCTATCGGATAGCAGCTATTTTTCCTACTACACCTCATTTCTGGCTCCTGTACAGTATGAAATTTTTCAAATCAGTGACGATTTTTATTTGGATACCCAGTATTTCCAATGTCAATCAGAATTTCTGTCCGAAAGCATCGGCAAAACTTATCTGATGACAGAAGCCGGCAACAACCTGAACAAAACGGAAACACAAACTCTCGCCGATGGTACCAAACTGGAGTACCGAGCAAAAGACTTTCAAAACTATCTTGTCATCCAAAAGGGTTCCCGTATCTTGCTTCTCAAATCTTATACCGAAATCGATCTTTGGGAAAATCGCGAAAAGTTTCTTCCTCTTTTGGACAAAACCTACTCTTTGCCGGAAGAAACCTGATTTTTTTTGCAGAAAAAAAAGACCAGACATTAGGGGCATCTTCATAAGAAAACAAATAAAGCCAAAATCCGTATGATTACAAAGGATTTTGGCTTTATGATTTTGTTCAGATTGTATTTGTTATGTTTTCTTATGAAGACAGCCGTCACAATTCCCCTTAAGAAATCAAGGAAAAGAAAAATCAATGTTTTCTTAAGGGGAAGTTGCTTTTGTCTGGTCTTTTGTATTTTCTTACTTTGTTTCTTTGTTGCGAACAGCACGCAGAATGAATTCTGTGTGATATTTTACATGGCCCTGTGCCATAGTTGTACCTTCTTCCACATCGTGGTTTTCGATGGCACGGATAATGCCTTTGTGATGTGCCACGATAGCAGGGATAGAAGAATCCAGTTTCAGGTGTGCCATACGATAACGGTACAGCTGAATCTGCAGGTTATTGAAAATCTGAATCAGTTTGTCATTGTCTGTGGAAGCAAAGATCACATTGTGGAACTGTTCGTCGATTTCGGCGATTTCTTCCAGTGCTTTGTCTGCAATGGCTTTTTCAAAGCGTTCTTCCAGACCTTTCAGTTCTGCCAGGCCTTCTGCGCTCATTTTTTTACAAGCCAGACCAGTTGCCAGACCTTCCAGAACACCTCTGACTTCCAGAATGTTGATGATGTCTTTTTCGCTCATATCCAGAACCTGCGCGCCTTTTCTGGGCACCAGTTCTACCAGGTTTTCCAGTTCCAGCATACGCAGCGCTTCTCTGACGGGTGTACGGCTTACGCCCAGTTTTTCCGCCAGCTGGTTTTCCATCAGTCTTTCACCGGGAACCAGTTTGCCTGTCAAAATCGCGTCTCTCAGTGTATTGAATACAACATCCCGCAGGGGAAGATATTCGTTAGAATTGATATTAAATCTTGTGTCTGCCATCAGTCGTTCTCCTTTCCTTCTTGCCATGGGGCACATGGTAAATCTGTGTCACAAATACATCTCTCATGGCGAACTGCTTCCGCAGGATCTTCGCCGCTTCCTTCGCCCTTTCCTGTTTGGTAAACAAACCGAAAACGGTGGGGCCGCTGCCGCTCATGAGGGCGCCTTCCGCTCCGTTTTCCAACATACTTTCCTTGATATCAGCGATTTTCGGATACATGGGAATGGTGACTGTTTCCAGCACATTTCCCAAAAGCCGTCCCATGGCAGGCACATCGCCTTTTGCCATAGCCGCCAACATACCTTTGGTATCAGGGTGGTGTTCTACCTGATCCCATTTCAGGCTCTGGTAGACCTTCGCTGTGGATACGCTTACAGGCAGTTTTGCCAGTACCACATAGCAGAATGGACAGGGTGGCTCGATATTGGTCAGCACTTCACCCACGCCTTCTGCCAGCACCGTTCCCCGGCGCACACAGTAAGGGATATCCGTTCCCATGGTCAAAGCCAGTTCTTCCAGCTTTTTTGCGGGCAATTTCAGTGAAAACAGCTTATTCATGCCCACCAGCACTGCCGCGCAGTCTGCGCTGCCGCCAGCCAGTCCTGCCGCCACAGGAATCCGTTTGTCAATCTGAATCAAAACGCCTTCCTTGATGTCGTAGATGCTGCGCATGAGTTCTGCCGCACGCCAAGCCAGATTGCGGTTATCCGCAGGCAGCCAGCTCACATTGGATTCCAGACGGATTTCATTCTCCGGAATTTTCCGCAGAACGATTTCGTCATAGAGCCCTACGGTCTGCATAATCATCTGCAATTCGTGATAGCCGTTGTCCCGCTTGCCTGTTACATCCAGTGTTAAGTTGATTTTTGCCCGTGCTTTTAATCTGATTTCTTCCACGTCGTTCCCTCGTTTTTTCTATACTGTATACAAGTCTTGTACCTATTGTACATGAACTTAGACAAAGAAACAAGCGGCATGTTATACAAAAAACCAAAAAATCTTCTGGCAGATACTACCCAAAAAACGCCAAAACATTGCTTTTTCCACCAAAAAACGCAAATGCGGCCCCTTCCTTTGCAAAACACTTTCCGCCATTTGTCGTCTGTTATGTACGACAAGACCATGACACAAAAAAACAGCTGGAATCCTCAGATTCCAGCTGATCTCATCAGGAATGCTTCATCGAAACATTCCGTTTTTTATTCTGGTTTTATAAAAAATCAGTCTTTTCTCATATTTACAGATGCGATTTTGAATTTATCGTGTACGGCGATCATCGCTTCGTCAATATCCTTTCTGGGGATCAGCAGTGTGATCTTGATTTCAGATGTAGAGATCATTTCGATGTTTACGCCTGCATCATACATTGCTTCAAAGAACATGGCTGCAACACCGGGGTTTGTTGCCATACCTGCGCCAACGATGGACAGTTTTGCAACGTTTTCGTCGTGAGCGATTTCCTGTGCTGTCAGTCTTTCTTTGTTTTCTTCCAGAGCCTTCAGGGCAATGTCCAGATCTTCCTGACCAATGGTGAAGGAAATATCCTGTCTGCCGTCATGTCCGTTAGACTGCAGAATAATATCTACACTTACCTTTTCTCTTGCCATCAGATCGAATATTTCAAAAGCCTTACCGGGCTCGTCTTTTACACCTAAAACTGAAATACGGGATACATTTTTATCCGCAGCTACACCGCTTACCAGCATTCTTTCCATCTTGCATTCCTCCTTCACTTCTGTACCGGGCGCGTCAGACATACTGGAGCGCACCACCAGTTTCACATTGTACTTCTTCGCCACTTCCACAGAACGGCAGTGAAGCACTTTCGCACCCAAAGACGCCAATTCCAGCATTTCATCATAGCTGATTTCATCCAGCTTTCTGGCATCTTTTACCACGCGGGGGTCTGCTGTGTAAACACCTTCTACGTCTGTGTAGATTTCACAAAGATCTGCGTTGAGGGCTGCTGCCAGCGCCACTGCGGAAGTATCGGAACCGCCGCGGCCCAGTGTGGTCATATCCCCCAGCATATTTACGCCCTGGAAGCCTGTCACCAGTACAATGTTGCCCTGTTCCAGTTCGTTTTCAATGCGTTCGGAATGAATTTTACGAATACGTGCATTGCTGTAAGTATTTGTGGTTTCAATCCCTACCTGTACGGCATTGAGGGAAACGGCTCTGCCGCCCAAAGCGTTGATCGCCATTGCCATCAGTGCTACGGACTGCTGTTCCCCGGTCACAAGCAGCATATCCATTTCTCTGCGGCTTGCCTTGGGATTGATTTCTTTTGCTTTGGCAATCAGTCCGTCTGTTGTCTTGCCCTGTGCGGACAGAACAACTACAACGTCATTGCCTTCTTTCTGTGTTGCCAGAATCCGCTTGGCAACATTGAACACTCTTTCTGCATTGGCGACGGAGCTGCCGCCGTATTTCTGCACAATTAACATTATTCTACTTCCTCCTGTGATTCAGTCACTACTACAGCACCTTCCAGATCCGGCTTCAGCAGCGTCAGCTGCCAGTTGTTGGGCAGTGCTGCAAAGTAGGCGGACATTTGATTCCTGAATGTTTCAGCCTTGTCTTTTGTTACCATCGCCATCAAGGTAGAACCTGCGCCGCTCAAATAGCATGCCGTGGCACCGCTTTCCTTGGCTTTTGCAAATATATCCTCCATGTGAGGGATCAGTTCTTTTCTGTACGGCTGGTGGATTTTATCCTCCATGGCCATCTCCAGGTTTTCGAATTTCCCTGTCATCAAAGACGCTACCAATAATGCCGCCCGGGACACGTTAAATACAACATCGCTCCGGGAATAAGCCGTTGGCAGCACGCTTCTTGACCGCTCCGTAGAAACGGGAAAATCCGGCACCATTATAGCAAAAAATAAGTCGTCGGGCAACTCCAAACGTACATGTTTCATATTTTTTTCTCCCAGAGCCCCTACCACCATGCTGCCGAAAAAAGCAGGGTTAGAATTATCCGGGTGACCTTCCATCTGAGCTGCCATTTCCGCCAGTTCTTCCTTGGTGCAAGGTCTGCCTGCCAGCTCATTTGCCGCCATCAGCCCCCCAACAATACAAGCCGCGCTGCTGCCCAGTCCGCGCACCATAGGAATGTCGTCAGACTGGATCAGACGCACACCTGGCATTTTCAGACCCTTTGCGTCGTAAAGCTTGCGCATGGTCTGATAAATGAGGTTGCTTTCGTCTGTGGGAATGGCAATGGGCTGTTCTTTGCGGATCTCGATCTCCACCCCTTCCGGGATTTCCTCTACCCACAAATGGTTATACAACTGCAGTGCTACACCGATGCTGTCAAAGCCAGGGCCCATATTGGCAGATGTTGCAGGTACCCGTATATGAATCATAACAGAAGCCTCCTTTTTTCGTTTTTCCCCTGAATCGCCGATTTTTGCGGTCAAAAACAAGACCCGCCTCATCCGCAGACGATGCGGGTCGATTTCCTTGCCATTTTATTTGCTTTCTCTTATATTTATTCTCTGCCGATGATCTTGATGGACTGCATGCCCTGCAAGTTTTCCAGCTGGGTCATGAGTCTGCCGAATTCACCCTGCATTTCATTCGTTTCAATGGTGATGGTCACGTTTGCGATACCATTGATGGGAATGGTCTGGTTGATGGTCAGGATATTTGCGCCTTCTGTGGCAATGCTGTTGAGCACTGCGGAAAGGAGCCCCGGTGTATCATCCAGATTGGCTGCGATGGTGACGGTTTTTCCTCTTGTGTTTTCGTAGAGCGGATGGACAGCGTCACGGTACTTATAAAAAGCACTGCGGCTGATGCCGACACGGTTCACCGCATCCTGTACTGTTTTTTCCTTCTTGCTTTCCAGCAGGTTTTTGACTTCCATAACCTTCAGAAAAATTTCAGGCAGTACGCTTTTGTCCACGATGAAAAAATTCTTATCTTCTTTCAATATTTGTTCTCCCCTTTTTGTATCTCCGATACATACATTTGTTTCTACTACAAGGAATATAGCACATTCTGTCCACAGTTTCAATAAAATAGGCGGGTTTTTTTTGAAACAATCCACTTTCTGTCTTTTGCACAAAAACGTTTGCCTCTTTTGCCATTCCTTTTGAAGAATTGCCCATGTTTTTTCGACACCATCCTTCCCAATGCCCGCTTTTTCTGCTAAAATGGAAAGTGGCTGTTTCTGCCCCAAGGGACAGAAACCCGAAACAGATGAAAAAGGAGTTCTTCATGAATAATCATACAGATCAGCTGCGGCACGAAGATCTGCTTCAGCTTTTTACAACGGAATACGAAAAGTATGCCAGCCGTATGGACCCGGAAGCCATGGACGGTCTTTGGGACATTGCGCCTATGGTTTTTTCCAAATGGTATTATACAGCACTGACGGGAGAAACCATACTGACCCCCGCCAACATCATCCACTGCGACGAAGAAGATCCAAAGGTGGAAAAGGCTTACGTCCTTCATGTGGACAAAAAAGCCGCTGGCATGGAAAAATACAGCTTCCATCCCGTTTCCTACACATTGGAAAACCACCCCATACTGCGGGATATGCAGACCATACTGGATGCCTGCCTGCCGGACTGCACCGTTGACGAAAACGGCTTTTTCCTGCCGGAGGACAGAGAGGAACTGCTGAAAAAACTCACACTGCCTGATGGCTTTTATCTGGAATATCTCACACGCCTGTGTCAGCAGATGGGCTTTTTCCAGAAAGTTCCCGCCATCCATATCCATAAAGTGACCAAAAGCCAGAAAGCCGACGCTTTCTTTGCAAAAGAACCCAAAGAAGCGCTGGATACCCTCCTTTGGGAAGGCTGCGCACTGGCGGCGGAACGTCTCCAATACACCATGGACTTAGAACCGGGCATGGTCAGCAGCAGCTTTTTCTATCAATATCTGGAAAACCACATTGACATTGATCAGGTCTTTGTAGACTTTTATAAACGGGTGGACATTGATCTGGAAAGCATCTGGAAAACGCCCCCCGATGAACTGACGGAAGAAGAACAGTCCATTGTATCCTCCTTCCTCTTTGCGGGCATTATGATGGACAAATGGGTATTCACACCCTTTGGACACTTTTTCCATGTGGTGCGCCCCATTTCCTTTACAGCCTTCCGTTTTTATCAGAACATCAATAATCTGGCGGCACTGTTCCTCATGCACCATAATCCCGGTGCGGAACTGTTCACACCGCCCTCTTATTGCAGTCTGACCGCCATCGGAATGGAACTGACGGCAAAAGAAAAACTTTCTGTCAATAAGCAGAAAATGCCCAAAAATATTTCCTTTGAGCGCATTATGGAAGCCATCACACCAGAACTGGAACTGCGGTATTACGAAGAAATGCTGCGTTTTGAACTGGTGACAGATGTGGTCTCTCTCCGTGCCACATTGCAGAAGGACGAAAACCTCTGGAAAGAAGCGGAACTGTCCACAGAAAATCTGCTCCATGATTTCTGCTGTGACATCTTCGCCGCTTTTGCCATGGAGGACACACGGGAATACGTTCTGTCCATCCCCGATGACAACGGCTTCCCTATGGAATACGCGCCTGCCGCTTCTAAGCGCGCCATCAACAAAACAGACGGCCTGACACTGGGTGATCTGCCCTTACATATCGGCGATGTATGGACACTGACACCGCCTTCCGGCAAAGCCGGCGCCCTGACCATTGAGGTACTGGAGAAAAAGGCAAGCAATCCTTACCTTATGTATCCACGCATCCGCAGACAAAGCGAAAAGATCACCGAAATGGAACAGATCGACGAAATTTATTAAACAAGCATTACCATATAAAGAAGGGACTTTAGATAAATCATGGAAACAAAACCTCTGATGCATCAGCATGGCGGCGATTTGGACGCCATCGAAAGAAAATACGGCATCCCCAAAGCAGAAATTCTGGATTTCAGCGGCAACATCAACCCTCTGGGCTTTCCCGAATCTGTGAAAACAGCACTTGCCCAGAATCTGGACATCATTTCCACTTATCCAGACAAACATTACACCGCTCTGCGGGAAGCCATCGGCGCATATACCGGTGCAAATCCCGAGCATATTGTGGTGGGCAACGGCTCCACTGAGCTAATCGGTACATTCATCAAGACTGTCAACGCGAAAAAAAGCCTTATCATGGGCCCTGCTTATAGCGAATACGAACGGGAAGTTTCCCTCACCGGCGGTACATTCGATTATTTCCCTCTGAAAGCAGAGGAGGACTTTGTCATTGATTTGGATGCCCTGCTGGCGGCATTGACACCGGAAATCGGCATGTTCGTTGCCTGCAACCCCAACAACCCCACAGGCTCCGCTTTGACCGTATCCCAGCTGCGCACCATCCTGACCCACTGCAAAGAAACAGGGGCTTCCGTGATGATTGACGAAACCTATCTGGAATTTGCCGATAATCTGGATGAAATCTGCGCCATTCCTCTGGCTGCGGAATTTGACAACCTGTTTGTTATTCGTGGTACATCTAAATTCTTTGCGGCACCCGGTATCCGTCTGGGCTATGGCGTATCTTCCAACGAAGCTTTCCGTAACCGCCTCCAGACCAACCAAGACCCTTGGAGCGTGAACTCTCTGGCTGCTTTTGCCGGCGAACGCCTTTTCACAGATAAAGAATTCCATGATACCACAAAGAAACTCATTTCTGACGAACGGAAAAAAGCATTGGAGGAACTTTCCACATGGAAGAACATCAAGGCATATCCTTCCTCTGCCAACTTCATTCTGCTGAAGCTGCTGACAGACAAAATCACTGCCGCTGAGCTTTTTGAAAAACTGATCGTGAAAAAAATGCTCATCCGTGACGCTTCCAGCTTCGCGTTTCTGGATGAAAGCTTCCTGCGTTTCTGCATCCTCCGTCCCGAGGACAACGCCATGCTGCTTTCCGAATTGAAAAAACTGGTAGAAGAAGCGTAAAAAACTGACAATATAAATCTTTCAAAACCACATATCCTACGGAAGAAATACAAAATTTTTTCGGAGGATATTGGCAATGGAAACCCATGAAATCATAAGCCGCAAAACTCTTTGCGGCTGTTTCTCTCTGCTGCGGCAAAGTCTGACGAACTGGCAGGCAGGCAATCTGTATTTTCTCAACAGCCATGCTCTGTATCAGCACCTTTCCATCCTGCCCTGCGGCAATGATACCATCGGCGGCATACTGACCCAAATGGAAAGCTGCATCCCCATGGCGCTGACCACAGACAGTCTGGAAAAATTCCTGCTGGCAAAAAGTCCCGCAGAAGCGGAGGATTTTCTGGAAAGCACCAAAACGGATTTTCTCTTTCTGCTGCTGGCGGCAGGCAAAGACGATGTACTTTGGCAGCATATCCTAGATGTATGTGAAAACCTGCGGCAGAAACAATTTGACAAACCAAAAGAAAGGCGGTTTTGTTATGGACGAAAAACCTTATCGTGACCTAAATACCTATTACCGAAACCTGTTCGGCGGCAAAACTGCCAAAATCTCACTGGACGGCGGTTTCACCTGCCCCAACCGTGACGGCACCATCGGCATCGGCGGCTGTCTGTTCTGTTCCGCAGGCGGCTCCGGTGATTTTGCCGAAAGCGCCGCCCTTTCCATCAGGGAGCAAATCGCAAAGGGGAAATCCCAGACTTCCGCCAAATGGGAGCATCCCCGGTACATCGCCTATTTTCAGGCCTTCACTAATACATACGCCCCTGTGAATACCCTGCGGCAAAAGTACGAAGAAGCCCTGTCCCAGCCGGACATTGTGGGGCTTTCCATTGCCACACGCCCGGACTGTCTGGAAGAAGGTGTGGTGGAACTGCTGGCGGAACTGAACGGCAAAACAAAACTTTGGGTGGAATTAGGACTGCAAACGGCAAAAGAAACATCCGCCCATTTCATCCGGCGGGGATATGACAACGCCGTTTTCACCGACGCTGTGAAACGCCTTGCCGCCCATGATATTTCTGTGGTGGCTCATGTCATTGTGGGATTGCCGGGAGAAACAGAAGAAGATTTGCTGAAAACCATGGATTACATCAATAGCCTGCCCATTGAAGGGGTGAAGCTGCAATTACTTCATGTTTTAGAACACACGGACTTAGCGCAACTGTATCGCAGCGGACAGTATACACCCTTGACACTGGAGGAGTATATCGACCTGCTCTGCGCCTGCATCGCCCGTCTGCGCCCGGATATTGTCCTGCATCGACTTACTGGCGACGGAGATAAAAACATCCTGCTGGCGCCTTTGTGGAGCCTGAATAAGCGCCATGTTCTCAACACCATCCACAAGACCCTACGGCAGCGAAACATCCGTCAGGGTATGGACTTTGGGGAAAAATAAGCAAAAACCGCTGTTTTTCGATTTTTTTCGTATTTTATGTTTTTCTTTTCACAAAAATATGTTATGATTAGGGTTAGCAATACAGAAAGGAGGGGGTTCCATGTCCGAAGAATCCATTCGGCAGTTAGCGGAGCATAAGCTGATTATCCTGCATCTTTTGCAGAAAATGGGCATTGCTTTGTCAAACAGTGAGATTTGCCAGTTTTTGCTGGAAAAAAATTATATGGACTATTTTTCCATCCAGCAGTACCTGACAGAACTGGTGGACGCCGGCTGGCTGGAAAAATCATGGGAGCAGAACAACACACGCTATACCCTCACTGACGAAGGCGACGAAATCGTCAATTACTTTCTGAACCACATTTCCGAACACGCCAAAAACGAAATCAATACTTATGTGCAGGAAAACAGCAAGCGCATTCGTGCAGAATACGCCGTTACCGCCAATTATTTCCCGGAAATCAACGATGATTTTCTGGTAAAATGCGGACTGAACGACGATGACGGCAACGTCCTTATGGAAATTAGCGTTTCCGTTGTTTCCAAACAGCAGGCGCTGGCCATCTGCCGGAACTGGCGGAAAAACGTGAGCCATCTTTATGGGACCATCCTCACTTCTCTGGTGAAAAACACCGAAGCGGAAGGCGGCGGCTTCAAAGCCAAGGAACAGAATTTCCCCGCCCCCGTGGAAGAAGATACAGAAGAAGCCTAAACCGAAAATGCAAAGCCGAGAATCTGAAAAAGATTTTCGGCTTTTTTTGTCGTCTTTGATTGTACCCATACATTTATATCACATTGTATCCATACATTTTCCATTGTGCCTCGCCATTCTATGGTTTCTTCTTCCAGTTTCTGGTATCCTCTTGCACAGAAACACATACAAGAAGGGACGGGATATTTTGCGAACGAAAGAACTGACAAAAACCGCCGTCATGGCGGCATTGGTATTTGTGGCTATTTATGTGCTGAAAATACCGGGGCCAAACGGTTACAGCCATCTGGGGGACTGTATGATTCTCATCAGTGTATTGCTTTTGGGAGGTAAAAAAGGCGCATGGGCTGGGGGCATCGGCGCCGCACTGGCTGACCTGCTGGGGGGATATATGCAGTGGGTACTGCCCACTTTCCTCATCAAAGCCGTCATGGCACTCATCATGGGCTATGTCATTGACAAATGGCATCATTCCTTGAATTGGCTGGCTGGGGCAGTGCTGGGGGGCATTTTCCAGATCATCGGCTACACAGCCGTGAAGATTTTCTATTACGGCTTCGCCACCGCCATGGTTATGACACCAGGGCTTCTGGTACAGACAGCTTTTGGTCTTGTATTAACTTCCATATTCGTGGGTGTTCTGGGCACCACAGGCATTTTAAAGAAAGTAAAGGAGATGTAGAGATATGAAAAAATTAGACGCACATGCCCATGTGGGCACCTTCGGCGGCTGGGCAAATGTTGCCATCACCGCAGAAGAACTGGTACAACAGATGGACGACTGTGAAATCGAAAAAACCGTTCTTTGCAGTACGGGAAGTGATGACAACTTCCGCACAAGAGAAGCCATGGAAGCATATCCCAATCGTTTCTGGGCTTTGGTATACGCCAATCCTTTGGAGGGAGAAAAGTCTGTTCATGAAATTTATGATCTGGTGCAGAACAAAGGTTTTTCCGGCATCAAACTGAATCCCCTTCGCCATGCTTATGTGGCAGACGCGGAATGTCTTGACCCCATCATGGAAGCCGCCAGAGAACTGCATATCCCCGTTTTCATTCACAGCGGTCACGCACCTTATGCCCTGCCTTGGAGCATTGCTCTGCTGGCGGAACGGTTCCCTGATGTAAATATTGTGATGATTCACATGGGCCATGGTCATGGTGTCTATATTGATGCCGCTTTGAAAATGGCAAGACGCTATTCCAACCTCTATCTGGAAATGTCCGGCATGCCTATGAATTCCAAAATCAAAGAAGCCTACAAAACCGTAGGCAATGACCGGATTTTCTTCGGCACTGACGCCCCTTTCCATCACCCCACTATCGAAATGCAGAAAGTCCTCACCAGCGGACTGACGGAAAAAGAAATGGAAGATGTGTTCTACAATAACCTGCAAAAATTCATGGCGCAGTACGAAAAATGATACGATAAAAAAGAGGAAGATTTCAAAAAAGAAATCTTCCTCTTTTTCAATACCCTTCGGGCTTTTCCATGCCTACATAACGAAATCTGGGCACTTCTTTTCCTTCCACTGTGACATTTTCCAGAAACATGTCCAGTGGGCGCACCCATAAGCCGCCTTCTCCGTACTGTGGTTCATAAACCACCATTTCTTCCAGTGTTTCCGAATGTTTCGCCACACCTACTGCACGATACAGTTTATTTTTATAATGGAGATAATATCCGCCTTGGTGAATCATTCCATCACGTCCCTTTCTTCTAATAGTTCACTGCCCTTTGGCAACACAAAGGAAAGTCCGCCTTTTTCCACTGTCACTTCCAAATGGGTAAAAGGCACGATCTCCCCGTCCATGCTCAGCTTCTGGGTTTCTTTTGCGTGAATATGTACCCGTGTGCAGCAGTCCTGAAATACCAGTTTTTCCGCCGCAGGTTCCTGCAAATAAGTCCCCTTGCGGAAGGCTCCTACCAAGTGGAGGAAACGCCATCTGGATACTTTCCGCACTGCTACCAGCTCCAGTTTGCCGTCGTTGATTTTCGCCATAGGTGCAGGACAAAATCCGCCGCCGTAAAACTTGCCGTTGGCAAGGGCAGTCAGCAAAAATTTTCCCTTGGCTTCCTTGCCATTATCCGTACGGAAAGAAAGGTCTTTCCCCATGGGACGGCAGAACAGCACCGCCACCGCCAGCACATAAGCCAAAGGCCCCGCAACAAAAGGAATTTTCTTCAGCTTTGCCGCCTGTGCCACCACAGCGCTGTCAAAGCCCGTATTTGTCATGTTTACCACACGTCTGCCATTTACCTGCAATACATCTATGGCAACGGCTTTCCCTGCCACCTGTGCAGCAATATCCTGAAAGTTTTCCATATTGGTAAAATTCCGCAGAAAATCGTTGCCTGTTCCCGCAGGAATCAGCGCAACTTCGCATTCCGGAAATTTTTTCAGCCCATTGACTACCTCATTAAGGGTACCATCCCCGCCGCAGGCATAAAACCGGGCAGGCCCTTTCTTTGCCATATACCGCACATAAGCCATGGCATCTCCCACGCCTTTTGTCTGATAGATGGTAAAAGGCAGTCCTTCCCCTTCCATATATTCCCGGATGGCAGGCACCAGCTTGGCCGCTTTCCCCTGACCTGCTGCCGGATTGATGATAAAGTAATGATGCATCGCGCACCTCCTGTCTTGTCTTACAGAGTACCACATTTCCAAAAGGCTGGCAACGCATAAAAAAGAACCCTTTCCAAGCTGTTTTCCGCAAAAAACCTTGTAAAATCCCCATAAAAATACAGTAGCTGAAATCCTTTTGGTTTCAAGGATTTCAGCTATCTTTGCTTTCTTGCGGAATAGAAAATATTTTTTTCTCAAGATTCCATCTGTTTGCCCAAAAATCCTGCGGCAGTCTGTGCCAGTTTCCCTTCCACTTCACCCATTTTCTGCTCTTTGGAAAGAAACAGCACTGCCCCTAGCGCATCACCTTCGGCAATGATGGGTACCATCAATTGATAAGGATATTCTCCGCCGTCGCCGTCATGAAGCACCGGTACAAACTGCCCATCCCCGGCTTCCGCCGCAAAGGGGGTGCGCTTGTTGATGCATTCTTCCATTTCCGGACTGATGCGTTTTTCCAGAAAATCCTTTTTCGCCCCGCCGGAAACGGCAATGATCCGATCTTTATCCACGATACAGGTCACATGTCCCGCTGTCTGGGCAAGGCTTTCGGCATATTCCTTAGCGAATGCCCCCAGTTCCCCAATGGGAGAATATTTCTTCAAAATGATTTCGCCTTCTCTATCTGTGAAAATTTCCAAAGGGTCGCCTTCCCGAATTCTGAGTGTGCGGCGGATTTCCTTTGGAATGACTACTCTTCCCAAGTCATCGATTCTTCTGACAATGCCAGTTGCTCTCATGTTGTTTGTCCTCCTCTGTGTCCAACCTCCGTCGGTCGGTTGTTCGGAGTTATTATGAACCAAAGAACGCACATTTATGTAAAAATAAGATTTCTTTCCGCAGATGGAGATTTTTTCCGTTTTTTCATTTTCTTCGTAATTTCCACAAAAACGCCCAGGAAATTTCTTCCCTGAGCGCTTTTCGTATCTGTTGCCGCAAAAAATTGTTTCTTCTCTTCGTAGATTACAGGAAATCACTTTCCTCCGGATCGGAAAAGTTAGAAACAGATTCTGCAATCATTTTTTCAATGGCAACTGCTTCTTCAGCTGCTTTTTCTTTCTCCATTGCTTCTGTTTCCGCCTCCACAGCCGGTTTTGTCAGAAGGTTTTCTTCTGCCGCAGGACTATCTGCCTTCAAAATTTCCGCAAAGTCCTTAAATTTCTCCACTTGCTCCGGTGACAGGGATGCCTGCCGCAGATTCGATGTGCCTTTGGGTGTGCCGTTGACAGTGCCCCGGAAGGTACGTCCATCCAGTTTCGGGCTGCCCATCAGAATTAGTTCCAATTCTTTTGCGCTGCCTTTGTTCTGTTCACCAAGGAATTCAGAAAGAGATGCCTGATCTTCCACAGTAACCGTCACTTTGCCATCCACGGTGCTGTTCATATATGCGCCGGCAACTTCCGCTTCTGCTGTGCCTTTGACTCTGATTTCCACATTGCCTTTCAAGGTTGTGCCTCCGCTGCAGCTGCCATAAAGGACAAATTTACCGCTTTCTACGGAAATCACAGGATTCGCCGTAATTTCTTTTTCTTCAGCATCATAAGCAACCCCCGCAAAAATAGAACGTTTCATGAAACTGAAAGTAGTTTCCACATCTGTGCCAATGGTAACGGAATATCCATTGCCGTAAATGCGTCTGACATCGTACACAACGTTTTCGAATGCAATATCAGCCTTTGCTTCCATCACGCCGCCTTTGATTTTGCACTTGCGCTCATCCCCGGAACGGATGGTGCAGGAAACAGAAGGAAATTCGTCTTTTTCCTGCAATTCCACATCATCCCGCAGAATGATCTCACCGCTGACGGCTTTCTCAAGGGCACTGACGGCTTCTTTCCATGTGCCGTATTTGCTGCCATTTACTTCAAAAGCTTCTTTTCCCACTGCTTTCACAAATGGCAGATCTTTTCTTGCCGTAGGAGACCAATTCTTTTGTCCTGTCTTTGCCGCTGCACGGATATACAGCGTGCCGCCTTGAGGATTTTCTATGGTCAGTGTCAGGGGTTTTTCGTAAAGAACTTTATGTTTTTCAAAGTCCGACAATCTGCCCCCAGTGATGTCATTGCTGTTATCTACCACATAATAGATTTCCGCTTCTTCAGTGGCACATGTGATTTCCACATTCACTTTGTCATCATTGCTGTAATTGCCCTGTTTTGGGGTTATGGTAATGACAGGTTCCGCCGCCACAAAGCCTTCATGCAATGCCGCCTGAACAGCAGCAATGACTTTTCGGCTTTCTTCCTCATGGCCGGAAATAGGTGTCACACCTTTCACACCCTGTTTCAGATAAATCTGGCTGAACAGTTCCGGCAAAAAGGCTGCATATGTCTTTTCGCTCACATCGTCCAGACGGATCTTCGTCAAATAATATTTCTGGTCGAAATTCGGGCTTTCAAACTCCACTCTTGCCGTAATGCCCTCTGCCTTTCCGCTGAACTGTCCAAGCTCATAGGAATGTTTCGGATTTGGATTGGCAAAGACATATCTGCCTGTCACTGTTTCCGAGCGTTTTCCATCCTGAAAAGCTGCTGCTTTGAGCAAAATCACTCTGCCATCAGGATATGTTTCACTTCCGGCCCGCAAATCCGCGCCGAAATCCTCGTGGAAAATGGGGTCTTGGGATGGTGTAGGGCTATCCTCCGTAGGTTCACTGCCGTCTGTGGTATAGTGGATGACTGTCCCTTCCGGCGCTTTCATGGTGACAAAAATGTGATTGATCTTTCCATTGGGTGCCACCTGTCTGCTGCTCTTGAAAGTAGGCGGCGCAATTTCTCCCGTGCCTTTTTGCAAAGGCTCGCTGCGCAGGGCGTCAATGACTGCATATTTTACTGCATCGCTGGACAGGGTCGCACCGCTGATGGCATCCACCTTTTCTTCCTCCTTATCTGAAGGCGTGGTGCGTGCTTTCAGCACTTCCTCCCAGGTCTTTCCCTTCAGTTTTTTCGGCATGCCCTCTGCACCCATGACATCACCGCCCAGCCAGAAAGATTCGTCAATATAACCAGGAATCTCCGTGCCGTTATCTTCCAGCAGGGCGATCCTGCCATTTACCGTAGTCACTCGTACCTTTACCGTATAAGGCTTGCCTTCATTGCCCTTGCATTCCGCCTGTCCTTCATATACCTTTGTACCTGCCCCCAAAGGCGGGATTTTCACAAAAGTCAGAGGGATTTCCGCCACCTTTGACCACTTCCCGTCTTTCTGGGCTGCCAGCTTCAAAGAAATGGTTTCGTCGGCATCAGTCCCATTCCCCTTCAAGGACAGGCTCGGCTGACTCAGTTTTTTTTTAATTCATTTTCCCCTTTTGGGTCACTGCCGTCTGTGGTATAGAAAACATCTGCGCCTTCCGGTGCGGAAATATTCAGCAGGGCGTTTTCTGTTGCCGCAAACAATAAATTGGTACGCAAATCTGCCGCTGTTACTTTTGGTTCGCTGACTTCGCCGGACTTGGAAGAAAGCGCTTCTTTCACAGCACCTTTGATAGCTTCACTGGAAACGGTAGCACTTGCAATGGCATCAATGCTATCAATATCTTTTGCTGTTTTGCCTTTGAATTTCTCGAACATTGCCGCAGCTTTCTCCCAGAAGGAATCATTGCTGCCTGCTTCTGTTCCGTTATCTGTAACAGATACGATTTCTCCAGTCTCTTTATTAAATACAACGGACACTTTGGCATCATAACCGAAGGGACTTACAGTTTTGCTGCCTTCCGCAGTTTCTGTTGCTTCCGCGGTACCTGTTTCCTCTGTTTCTTCCCCAAGGGCTTTTTTCACTGCTTCTTTGATGGCGTCACTAGAAACGGTAGCACTTGCAATGGCATCAATGCTATCAATATCTTTTGCTGTTTTGCCTTTGAATTTCTCAAACATCGCCGCCGCTTTCTGCCAGAAAGAATCGTTGCCGCCTGCTTCTGTTCCGTTATCTGTGACAGATACGATTTCTTTTGTCTTTTTGTTATAAGTCACAGTCACTTTGGCATCGTATCCAAAGCTGCCTACTTTCGCACTGCCTTCCCCAGTGGCATTGGGGTCTTCTGTGGGGCCTTCCGTTGTTTTCTGAAAGGAGAAATACATCTTCAGATAGCCGCCTTCTCCGTAATATTCCTGATAGTGGGGGAAATCAATTTCCAAAGCTTCTTTATAATAATCCTGTCCTACTTTGTAGACTTCGTCTTTGATAATCTCATTTTCTCTGTTATATACTTTGACTTTGAATGTAGCCACATTCCAAGTTTTGTATGTATCCGGCAGTTCAATGCCTGTCTTTGTGACACAGCCTTTGTCTTTTTTCCATTCCCGATCTTCTACGGTGATGGTCTTGAGCAATGTGTCCTTGGCGCTGTCATAAAGTTCCACTTTCGCAGGAATCTGGGAAGCGTAATCTTTCACTTCCACCTGGAATGTCTGCTGGTGATCTTCCACAGAAATGGTGATGGTCTGTTTGCCCGCTTCTTTCGCTGTAAAGCGGTGACCATTTTCCACAGATGCGGCAAAACCTCTGTTGCGGCATTCCGCCCATCCGTTCAGACGCTGGGAACTGCCTTTTTCTGTTTTTAGGGAAATATTCAGATTATCCAGCTGTAAAGCTTCGCCAACGGCATACTGCTTCGGCACCAGGCTGGCATCCAGTGTAAAGGATGCCACGGCGGATGTATCAGCAGATGTATCCAGGTCTACAAAATAATTTTCGAATTTCCAGCCTGTATAGTCATCTCCGACAGCAACGCCTTTCAATGCAAATTTCCAGGAATTATAGCCATCTTCAAAAACGCCGTCTGCCAGTTTATTGTCATTGTCATAAATGGCCATGGCTTTGATAGAGCCTTCTGTTTCCAGACGATAACGGAATTTATTTTCCTCCAGCTGAATCTTCTGGGTTTTATCGTCCTCCATGGTCACCAGAATATGTGTAGGAGATTTCTGTTTCACTTCATCAAAGAAAGCAATGCTTACAGGGATGGTGGTTTGAGAAAGTTCATGGGTGAATTTCACCAGCAATCTGCCATTTTTCATGCCTTCTGTCTGCTTGGTGATGGTATCGCCGTTTTGATAATTTGTAACGATATCGTATTCCTGCAGCTGGTTGAAAGGTACTGTTTTCTCCTTGCCATCTGTCATATGCAGTGTCAGTTCTGTCTGACTCAGATCCAGAGGCATATTAAATTTCGCAGTCAAAGCAGGTTTTACCTTAAATTCCATCCATGCGATCTGCTGGTCTTTCTGATCCAGACTATACTGTTTTGCCTTTGCCAAAGCGTTTTCCATGGCGCTGAGATGGCCTTTTGCCGTTTCTGTGGCACCGCTGACCGCGTCAAAAGCATCGCCTTTTTTCTCTGTCAGCGCTTTGGAAAGACTGGACAAATCAGACAGACCTACGGCTTTTTTCAGGATATTTTCCCCGCCTGTGTAAAGGTATTTGGTATCATCTGTATACTTGATGGATTCCGCACCAGTGATGACGCCGTCTTTTACTGTCACTTTCACCACGTTGGGACCTCTGTCAGGGTAATAGCGTCCCCATGTGGCTGTACCGTACCATTCACCGTCAGCGATTTCCCCTTCTGGCTGTGCCGGCTCTGTCTTACCGGAAAAATCAAAGAGCAGACGTACATAACCGCCGTAGGAATCGTATTCTGTGTAGTGGGGGAATGTCAGTTCCAGCGCTTTGCCGTCAATGGCTTTTTTCACCGTATAGTCAGAAAGTGCTTCCCCTGCGGCATTAGATACCTTAATGGTGAAGGTGTCTTTTTCCCATTTCTGATATGTTTCCGGCATTTTCACATTGTAGAGGGAATACATACCCTGGGCATTTTTCCATTTTTCACCGGGAATGGTGATAGTCTGGATGGGTTCTCCTGTTTTAGAGGACAACTCGATTTTTGCAGGAATCTGTTTTTCGTAATCAATGACCTGCACATCGAAGGACTGTGTCACACCATTATTCTTAATCTGGATGGTCTTTGTTCCCTTCTGGGCATCTTCTTTGGTGAAGATATAATCCTGATCGGGTTCCGCTGTAAAGCCTTTTGCTTTGCAGGCATCCCAGCCTTCTTTCCGCTGTTTGCTGCCTTTTTCCGTTACCAGATTGATATTCAGCAGACTCAGATCCAGCTTGTATCCCACGCCATATACGGTCTGGAGCAGTTCTGTATCCAGCGTAAAGGATGCCACGGCAGAATCGTCTGTCTGGTTGTCGATGGAAATATAGTAGGTATTGTATTTCCAGCCAGTGAAGCCCTCACCGGGAGAAACTTCCCCAAGGAACGCTTCCCAGTCGTTATATTCCTCATGATAAACAGCCGCTGTCAGCAGGCGGTCATTGTCATAAACCTTGATATCCATGATCTTGCCTTCGGCTTTGATGCTGTAATTGAATTCGTTTTCATCCAGCTCCATCTTCTGTGTTTTGCCATCGGCAAATGTAATCATCAAATGGGTGGGCGCTTTTCTCATGGTCTTTTTGGAGGCCACCACTTTGGCAGGCATCACAATCAAGCCATCATTCTGGCGGAACTGTACCTGCAAGGCGCCATACTGGTTGACACCCGGTGTATCTTTCGTAATGACCGTACCATTTTCAATATTGGTGGTAATGCCATATTCGGAAATCTTGTCAAAGGGTACGGATTTTGTCTGTCCGTCCGCAAGATGTACTTTCAGCACAGTACCGGTCAAATCCAGTTTTTCACCAAAGTTCATGTTCGCCTTGGGCTTTTTCTCAAAATCGAACCACTGCACATTCTGTTTCACCTGATCGGAACTGTATTTTTCCGCACGAAGGACAGCGTTTTTCAGTGCGCTCAAGTGGCCTTTGGCTGTTTCCGTGGCGCCGGACACCGCGTCGTAAGCCGCCCCTGTTTTCTGGCGGAGCTGCGCTTCCAGCTTATCCACATCTTCTGCGGTTCGAATGCCCTTTACATGGTTCAGCACATTCTGTCCTCTTTCGAAGCTTTCGTCCTCAATGTGCTTTTCGCTGTATGCCGCAGAAACCTGTCCATCTTTCACAACAACGCGGACAATGTCTGGCCCTTTCGCCTGGTAATACAAGCTGTCTGTACCAGTGCCATACCATACGCCATCCGCCAGAACACCGCTCTGCTTTTTCTCAGAAGAACTGCCGGAACTGCCAGAACCACCAGAACTGCCAGAGGAATGTTTCTTTTTTCTCACGGGAATTTCTTCTTCCGCATTTTTCCCATCTGTTGTCACAGTGGTTTTGGGCTTGACTTCTTTTCTTCCCGCCTGAACGCCAGAAACATTGTCCCCAGTGGTCACTTTTGTATTTTCCGTAGAAACCTGTACGCCATCTTCGCCCGCATAGACTTCGCCTACGCTGCCTGCACCGCTGACCCGGGTTCCCTTTGCCTTGGCTTCCACTTTGGATACGGTTCCGTCTTTTTCCACTTGAATTTTGGCGTTTTCCGCACCAGCCTGCACCTGTACAGCGCCGATTTTCCCCTTTTCCACTGTCAGGGACAAAGGGTTGGAAATCTGCACTTTATCAAAATCACCAGATAACTTGGTGTCACTGGAAAGGGTCACGTCTCCCAAAGAACTGTCTGCCGCAGTGAAATTGGTCTGGGTGGGATGCACTGCCAGAACCCCTTTTCCGGCAGTGGTTTTGGAAAATTCCACGCCATCGGCGCCGCCGCGGACAAGGATTCTGCCTTCCACTTTCACATTATCCAATTTCACACGATGTGCGCCGTCGGCAATGACCAAATCCCCTTTGACGGTCACATTGCGCAAAGAGGCATCATCTTTCCGTACAATGAGATTGCCTTCCAGATTGGCATCTGCCGTTTTTCCATCTTCAGCGATGTTTCCTGCCAACTGGTAAAGAACCTGTGAAAATTCCGCTCTAGTAATGGGCGCAAGGGGGCTGAGCTTCCCTTCATTGCCATGGATATATCCAGCCTGAACCATGGCTGCCACAGCACCTTTGGCCCAAGGCGCAATCTGGCTGTTGTCTGCATACTGCTGCAAAACATCGGTATTGGACTGATCCAGGCAATAAAATCTCGCCAGCACCGCAAAAACTTCCTGTCTGGTGATAGGCGCTTCCGGCCGCAGCATGCCGCCATCCCCCGCAAATGTGCCCATCTGCACTGCTTTTGCCATATCGTCATAGTACCAAGCTGTGGCGGGCACGTCTGTATAGCCGGTAAGTGAAGCCCCTTTCACTGCACCGGCAAGACGATTGAGAATTGCCGCCATTTCTGCCCGTTTCAATGTGTCATTGGCACGAATCTTTCCGCTGTCGCCACTCAGTAAGCCATTGCTAACCGCATAGGACAAAGCATTGGTTGCCCAGTTGTTTGGGAAATCCGAAAAGTCCCCCGGCGAAGCCGCCAGCACCGGTGTCGGTATAGCAATGGATGCCGCCATCAGTGCCGCAAGGACTCTTTTCTGGTGTTCTTTTCCCATGTTTGTATCACTCCTCTTCTCCTCTTATACATAAACTATGCTGTTTTCCCCATTCATCCTCGTTTGGGAAAACGATTTTCGCCCTCTTGTTAGCATAAGCTAACCAGTGAATTCAATATGCCATGTCAGACATTTCTTGTCAACAACAGATTTCCCCACAGCCAAAAAACGGCGTTGGAAACCGCTTCATATGAAAACAAAAATAGCCGGCACCTTCGCATAAAAGGATGCCGACTATCTTCTTTTTATCTGCATTGTTCGGGGATTCTTTTCAAATTCTTATGTCCATAAGACCATGGGGTCTGCTGTTTTGGGTGTATACATATCCCGCAAACCTTTTGTCATCAATATTTTTCCGTCGTCTGTCATCATAACCGCGTCAAATAAGTCTTTATGTTCCTTCCAGAATGCTTCCGCTTTTTCCGGCCCCATAATAAAAAGCGCCGTAGAAAGAGCATCTGCCAGTGTGCCATCCTCACTGACAATGGTTACAGAAATAAAGCCGTTTTCCGCCGGATAACCGGTTCTTGGGTCGATGATATGATGATACAGTTTGCCGTTTTCCGTAAAATTCCGCTGATATCCGCCGGAAGTGATGACCGCTTTGTTTTCCACATCCAAAATACCGAAATAATCCTCGGGATTTCTAGGGTCTTCCAAAGCCACCCGCCAAAGGCTGCCATCTGGTTTTCTTCCTAAGGTCTGCACATTTCCGCCCAGAGAAACAATGCCGGAAGTAACATCATTTTCTCGATAAACTTCCATAATCCGCTGAGAGGTATAGCCCTTGGCGATTGCTCCCAGATCCACAGTCACGCCATCCAGCAGTGTTACCGTATTGCCTTCGATACGCACCTTAGACCCATCTACTTTTGCCAGCTGTTCCGCCAATTCCTCCGGTGACGGCACACGGAAATTACCATCACGGAACCCCCATAACTTCATGACCGGCGTAATGGTACAGCCAAAAAGTCCATCTGTTTCCTTGGATACATCCACCGCTCTGGAAATAACGGCAAGGGTATCAGCCTCCACCTGTCTTTGCCCCAACTGGTTCAGCTGGTACACATCGCCGCTTTCACCGGTAACAGACAGCAGTTCATCCAGCCGCTGGATTTCCGCGCTTGCCGCCTCCACAGCCGTGCTTGCATTATCCCCATAAGCGGTGATGTCCATGAATGTATCCATGGCAAATATCTCCTCTTTGTAGGGCGTCAGTCCCGATTTGGCTTCATATCTGTCACCGCAGCCCCCCAGCAATGCGGCACAACAGCAGACTGCCAACACCATTTTTTTCATAATTTCTTTCCACCCCCATTTTGTTAGCAACCGCTAATCTTGTAAGACATCATACCATTTCCCCATTTTCCTGTCAATATCCTTATCAGACAACAAAAAAAGATATGCGCCGCGGTTTCATTCAGAAAACGAGAAAAGATTTTCTGAATAACCGCTTTTACAGCGCATATCTTTCTGATTATCAAAAAGTGGAAAAGGGGTGTTTTAATGATTTATCAGCAGGAAACCAGTTCCAGAACGCCTCTGATGTCCTGTACCACATAGTCAGCACCAGCCGCGAAATAAGTTTCTGCTGCTTTTTTGTTTGCTGCTTCTTTTTCTTCTTTGGACAGCCCTTCGTATTCTGCCTGTGTCAGACCCAGCACGGAGCTGCCTTCGATGATGCCTACGGACACCATGCCAGCGTTTTTGCCTTCTTTGATGTCAGATACGGTATCGCCTACCTTCATGACTCTGGAAACATCCTGCAGTTTCAGGGCTTCCATGTTTTTGAAGATCATGTAAGGGTAAGGTCTGCCGCATTTGCCTACTGCGTCAGGGCTGAACCAGCAATCAGGTTCATAACCTTTTGCTTTCGCACCGGGAACCACCACTGCCATCATTTCATCGGTATAGCCTGTGGTGGAGCCAATTTTCAGACCCATTTCACGCAGTTTCTGGATGGTTTCTACCACATAGGGCTTGGGTTCCGCAAAACGGCTGAGGATTTCCATGATCTTCTTTTCGAAGATTTCATAAACATGCTGCACATCTTCCTCTGTCCAATCTCTGCCCTGTTTTTCTTTCCACAGATCGTGGATTCTGTCCATGGAAAGCATGGTGCGGATATGGTCAATTTTCAGCATACCCATAGGTTTGCGTACTTCTTCCAGTGTGGGTGTGATGCCAAATGCTTCAAATGCTTCCACAAATGCCTGCACAGGTGCAAAGCTGCCATAGTCTACGGTTGTTCCAGCCCAGTCAAAAATAATTCCGTCGAATTTCATGCCTTTTTCTCCTCCACATAACTTCTGAAAATTTCACACAGTTTTTCCATGTCTTCCTCATAGATTTCACCGATATGACCGATACGGAATGTTTCCGCATCTGTGAGCTTGCCGGGATAGATGGCATAGCCGCGGTCTTTGATGTACTGATACATTTCCCCGAAATCGTAATGGGTATTTTCAGGATAATAGAATGTGGTGATGATGGGGCCCCGCGCTTCCCCTTCGATGAAAGGTTTGAAGCCCATTTCTCCCATGTGTTTTACCAGATAATCCTTGTTGTTTTTATAGCGTGCGTGTCTTGCGGGAATGCCGCCTTCCGCATCCAGTTCTTTCAGTGCCTGCCAGAATGCCAGCACCACATGAGTGGGAGAAGTGAAACGCCATTTGCCGTCTTTGTGCATGGTTTCCCACTGGTCATACAGATCCAGAGAAAGGCTTCTTGCTTTGCCTTTGCTTTCCATGAGTTTGTCTGTGCGGCAGATGATGAAGGAGAAACCGGGTACACCCTGAATGCATTTATTGGCGCTGCTGATGATGAAGTCAATGCCCCATTCCCCTACGGGGATGTCTACGCCGCCAAAGCTGCTCATGGCGTCTACGATCATGGTCTTGCCTGCTGCCTTCACAACTTTTGCCACAGAAGCGATGTCATTGAGGATACCGGAAGTGGTTTCGCTGTGTACCATGGAAACGTGTGTCACCTGAGGGTTTTCTTCCAGCAGTTTTGCCACTTTTTCTGCAGAAGGCATCTGGTCATAAGGTTCATCGTACATGATGTAGGAACTGCCTGCGTGTTTTGCAATGTCGCCCATACGTTTGCCGTATGCACCGTTGGCACAGATCAGCAGTACATCGTCTTTGCCGATGACGCTGGTCAGTACGGATTCTACACCGAATGTGCCGCTGCCCTGCATAAGAACAGTGGTGTATTCCGGTTCGGAAACATGTGCCAGTTCCAGCAGTTTTTCACGGATGGCACGGGTGATTTTCTTATAGTCTTCATCCCATGTGCAGTGGTCGTCCATCATCTGCTGTTTTACGGTTGCGGTTGTGGTCAAAGGGCCGGGTGTCAGTAATTTATAATGTAACATGTCTATACTCCTTCAAAATTCTTTCTTTTATCAACTTTCTAGCTACTTATTTGCAGCTTTCAGACAGTGCCTGATGGCTTTCCAGCAGTTCTACGGTCAGAGGTTCCGCAAATGTCTTAGGATATGCGGATGCGTTTTCGGAAGATGTTGTTTCACCTTCATACAGTGCTTTAGGGTAATATTTCTGCAGTTCGCTTCTGCCTTTTCCAATGATGCACTGTGCCATTTCCTGTGCCAGAGGGTTTGTTGCATCGCCTTTATCTACCACTGCAACAGATTCTGTCAGAGAGAAGTTGCCTTCCGTAGGATCGACATAATCGATGGGCAGGCCTTCTGCTTTGTCCGCAACTGCCTGCTGACGCAGACCGAAACCGATGGCAACTTCACCGGCACGTACTTTTTTCAGTGGTGCAGAACCGGAGCTTTCGATATGAGGGCCAGCGTTTTCATAGATGCCTGTCAGCACTTCTTTTGCGCCTTCTTCACCATATTCGCTTACCAACGCCTGAATCAGCAGCCATGCTGTGGAAGAGCTCTTGATGTCTGTTACAGAGATCATGTCTTTGTAAACGGGATTTGTCAGGTCTTTCAGGCAAGTAGGCATAGGCAGGTTGTTTTCTGCCAGCATTTCTGTGTTGACGATGATGGCGCCTTCCTAAGATGTGATGGGTGCGCAGTATGTTTTTTCACTGCCGTCCAGCAGTTTGTAAGTGAAATTCAAATCCTGGAACATGTTCTGCTGTTCCTGTGCGCTGTCTACATAAAATGTGCTCAGTGTGATCAGGTCTGCTTCGATGTTGGTGCCTTCTGCCAGCACTTTGCCGCCCAGTTCGGATGTACCGAATGTCTGGAACATATACTGATTGGCATAACCATTTGCGTCCAGTGTTGCTTTCATGGCTTCCACAGCCTCGTCATCCGCGTTGGAATAAATGATGACCTGTTCGCCGGAAGCTGCGCCGCCTTCTGCGGTTTTTTCTGTGCCGCCGCCGCAGCCAGTCATTGCCAGTGCGGAAAGGGTCATAACCCCTGTCAACAGTAATGCCAAAGTTCTTTTCTGTTTCATTGTTCTTTCTCCTTTTTCTTGTTTTCTCTTTTTATTGCATAACCCAGAATACCCTTCACAATCAAATTGGTTCCCAGGATAAACAGAGATAATACAAAGACTTCGTTGAATTTTGTGTAATACTGCAATTCCTTGATTTTTGTAGTCAGCACCATGGTTCTTGCGCCTGCGATAAAGATGACCGCGCTGACAGTTACCATGGCGTTTACGAAGTAGTAACTGAATACTTCCAGAATGGTGGATTTCATATTGGGCGTTACGATTCGCACAATGGTCTTCATCCAGGTGTCACCCATAAGAGATGCAGTGGTTTCCCAAGAGCTGTTCAGTTTTTCCAGGGAGTTTTTCATCATCAGATAAGGTGTGGAGAAGAAGTGTACCACGTTGCAGAGAATCATCAGCCAGAATGTGTTCTGCAAAGGTGTGCCGGAAAAAATCAGCATATAAGCAATACCAATGACCATACCGGGAATGGTGTTTGTGATGAGGGCAATGCTGGTGATGATGCCTTTCCGGCGGTGTTTCATGTTGCTTCGTGCCGTTACCAGTGCAGCCCCATAAGTGATGAGCAGCCCCAGCACGGCTGTCAGCACCGCCACGAAAATGGAGTTTCTGTATACCATAGTAAGGCTGTTGTCATTGAGGACTGCCTGCAAATGTTCCAGTGTAAAAGATGTCTGGTAGGGCCATTCTTCCACAAAAGGCACCACGAAGATGACCAGGAAGATGGATACCAGCACCAGCAGGATGATACCGGAGACGATGCCGCAGAACCAATCTCGCAGGGGATTTTTCTGCAGTTCAATGGCAGAGATCTTGTTGTAGCGGATGTTATACCGTTCCAGATACCGCAGAAGAACGATACTGATGATGGAAGGCACCAGCATCAGCATGGCTACCACAGCCCCCTGCTGGAAATCCGGGATACTGCCCAGCATTTCGTTGTAAAGCACCGTTGCCACCACTTCATATTTACCCCCTACGGAAGCGGGAATACCGTAATCCGTAAAGCAGAGGAAGAAACACTGTACAATGGATGCCGCCAGTGTACCCAGCAGCGGACGGAACACTGTCTGGAAAAAGGTGGTGATGCTGTTGTCCCCCATGACCCTGGAAACCACCATGAATTTCTTGTCGATATACCCCATGGTGTTGAGGATCAGCAGGAAGGAAATGGGCAGTGTGTAAATCACATAGCCAAAAATCAGACCGCCGAAACCGTAAATATCAAACAGCTGTGTGCCGATGAGCTTTGTCAAAAGCCCCTGTTTCCCGAAGGAATAAATGATGGCAAAACCGTATGTAATGGTAGGCAGCAGCATAGGCAGCACTGCCAGCAGGCGGATAAGCTTTTTATATTTCGCGCCTAAGTTCGTATATTGGATGCTGTATGCCAGGAAAAATGCCAGCACCGTGGAAATGACCGCACTGGTCAGGGAAATGACGATACTGTTGCCGAAGGCTTCCGCAAAGCCTTTACCTGTCAGCACAGAGGTATAATTTTCCATGCCCCATCCTGTATCCAGCACAAAGGATTCTCCCAACAGGCGGATGATGGGAACCGCTAAAAACGCCGCAAACAGTAAGATGGTCACGGCATAAATGACTTTGATTTCTTTTTCTTTCCGTACTACCATGATTTATACCGCCTGTGCCATGATTTCCTGATGGAACAATGCAAAAATGTTATTACGTTTGATTTCCAGCTGATTCAGGATAAATTCTTTAATGAATGCGTTCTGAGGTGTTGTGATGATTTCTTCAGGTGCGCCATACTGAGAGATGGAGCCATCGTTGACGATGAGCACTTTATCGGACAGTGTCAGGGCTTCTTCGGGATCGTGGGTAACGATGATGGTTGTCAGATGGTAATCTCTGGCGATCTGTTTGATTTTTTCTTTGATGGATTCTTTGATGACACCATCCAGGGCACTGAGGGGTTCATCCAGCAGCAGGATTTTCGGTTTCATCACCATGGTTCTTGCCAGAGCCACTCTCTGTTTCTGACCGCCGGAAAGCTGGTCGATTTTTTTGTTCAGATGAGGTTTCAGACCCAGCAGTTCGATCAGTTCGTTTACTTCTTCCTGTGTGGAAATGTTGGGTGTATTTTTCAAGCCGTAAGTAATGTTCTGCATAACATTGAGATTGGGGAACAGGGCATAATCCTGAAATACAATGTTGAAGCCGCGTTTTTCCATGGGCACGTTTGTAATATCCTTGCCGTCAAAAATGATCTTGCCGCTGTCCGCGTCTGTCAGACCCAGGATCAGATTCAGCAGTGTGGTCTTGCCGCAGCCGGAAGGACCCAAAATAGAAACGATCTCACCGTCGGAAATGGTCAAATCAATGTTTTTCAATACGGTTACGCCGTCATAAGACTTTTTGATGTTTTTCAGTTCTAACATTCTTTTATCTCTCCTTCTGTTCTTTTCTCATTGTCATACATTAAAACACACAAAAAGGTTTTCAACTATCTTGGTTTTGTAATTTTTATGTGAAATCTTCATGAAATGATAAAAAGGTCTTTTCCTATGACGCCAATCTTATTATTTGACTATCTTTTTTCTGTGATTTTTCCGTGAAATTTTTATAAAACATCCCTTCTTTTCATTTTCATAAAAAAAAGCCCATGTTTCCATGGGCTTTTTGATAAAATCCTGATAAAAATACGATGGCTGGAACCCTTTGTGTTATAAGGATTCCAGCCATCTTTCATTTCTTATACAGCGGCTTTTTATGCGGTACCGCTTTTTTTCCTTCTATTTAGTTCAGTTTCAGATACTGCGCCCAGTCACGAGCAGGCAAAACGTCTGTCCATGTTTCATAAACGCCATCTTTGTCCTTTTTGTATTCATGGCTGTTGGTTGCTTCCTGGATTGCCAGATAGTACCATGCGTTGGTGTCCGCATTGTCCACAAATACTTTCATATCTTCGTGCAGCGCGTCTTTATCTTTGGGCATACGATTCAGTACACGGTTAATCATAGTCACCGCTTCTGCGCGGGTGATGTAACGATTGGGGCCGAATGTACCGTCAGGATAGCCTGTGATCCAGCCTTTTTCTGCCGCACGATTGATCTGGTCTGCTGCCCAGTGGCCTTCGATGTCTGTAAACAGGTCGTCGCCGCTGTAACTGCCGCTGTCAAAACGTGCCGCAATGGCTGCGAATTCCGCACGGGTGATATATGCGTCGGGATCGAACTGATAATCTGTTCTGCCGAATACAATATCCATATCGGACATGGTGGATACAGCCACATTGTACCAAGCGTCTGCGGATACATCTGTAAATGTATTCTGATCTGTCAGATTTTCACTTCTCACATCGTCTTTGAGCAAACGGAAGAAGATGGAAGCCACTTCCGCACGAGTGATGTTGCGTTCGGGATGAACTCTGCCGTCCGCGTCACCAACGATATAATCGAAATGATCTTCACCGTTCAAAGCATCTGGTGTTTTTGCGGGTGTTTTGTCTTTGTCGTCGTCTTTGTCATGGCTGCCGCCACCACCGCCGCCGCTGCTCTTTTTCTCAAAGATGACTTTCAAAACAGGGCCTTCCAGCATTACATCGTCTTTCAAAACGTAAGAATCCACATCGCCGACACTCTTGCCGTCTACCAAAACATCATCAACTTTCCAGCCGTCCGCAGGTTCCATTGTGAATTTCACACTGTTTTCAACATCGGGAATGATGATAACTTCTGTTTCATTGGAACCAACAGTGCCGTAATTTTCCGCTTTGACTTTCCCTTTGCCGTCTACGATAACGGTTACATAGTAATCATTTGTATGACCGCCGCCTTCTTTTTCGAAAACAGCTGCGATAGACGCATAGCCTACATTAGAACCTTCTGCAAAGTAGCACAGGCCGGGTACACCGAATGTGCTTGCGTCTGCTCCCCATTCGATGACGTCCGCACCCTGACCTTTCCAGCCTACAAATTTGTAGCCTTTTTTGGCTGTTACTTTGGGTACTTCGAACTGCTGGGTAGATTCCGCGTCAATGTTTTTGAATGTTACAGGGCCTTTGCCATATTCTGTGAATGTACCGTAATCAGGATTTACCGTAAATGTTACTTCTACTGTTTTTCCGCTTACGGGTACTTCTTCGAACACTGCTTCGATAGATGCATAACCTACATCGGAGCCTTCGGGGAAATAGCACAGGCCGGGTACACCGAATGTGCTTGCGTTTGCATCCCATTCGATGACGTCCGCACCCTGACCTTTCCAGCCTACGAATTTGTAGCCTGCGTTTGCTGTTACTTTGGGTACTTCAAACTGCTGGGTAGATTCCGCATCAATGTTTTTGAATGTTACAGGGCCTTTGCCATATTCTGTGAATGTACCGTAATCAGGATTTACCGTAAATGTTACTTCTACTGTTTTTCCGCTTACGGGTACTTCTTCGAACACTGCTTCAATAGATGCGTAACCTACATCGGAGCCTTCGGGGAAATAGCACAGGCCGGGTACACCAAATGTGCTTGCGTCTGCTCCCCATTCGATGACGTCCGCACCCTGACCTTTCCAGCCTACAAATTTGTAGCCTTTTTTGGCTGTTACTTTGGGTACTTCGAACTGCTGGGTAGATTCCGCGTCAATGTTTTTGAATGTTACAGGGCCTTTGCCATATTCTGTGAATGTACCGTAATCAGGATTTACCGTAAATGTTACTTCTACTGTTTTTCCGCTTACGGGTACTTCTTCGAACACTGCTTCAATAGATGCGTAACCTACATCGGAGCCTTCGGGGAAATAGCACAGGCCGGGTACACCAAATGTGCTTGCGTCTGCTCCCCATTCGATGACGTCCGCACCCTGACCTTTCCAGCCTACGAATTTGTAGCCAGCATTTGCTGTTATTTTGGGTACAGAATACTGTTCAGTAGAATTTTCCGGAAGACCTTTGAATGTAACAGGGCCTTTGCCGTAGTCTGTGAAAGAGCCATACTCAGAATTTACTGTGAATGTTACTTCCACAGTTCTGTCTGTATCATTGGATGTGTATGTAACATATGCATTTGTCCAGCCATTGACTTTTGTATCTTCCGCATATTTGTTGCCATACCAGTCCCAATTGTACCATTTGTCAACGTTATATCCTTCTTTTTCAGGAACTGTTACGTTCTGATCCAAAAAGGCAATCAGATCTGTACCTTTCAATGCTTTGCCGCTATAAATTTCTTCCTTATTCGCTTTATCACCATCGGTTACGGCAAAAACGTGTACGGGGTACTTATCAGTTACCATACAGATCACATTTGTCCAGCCATTGATGGTGATTTCACCCTGCAAAGGTGCTGGATTCTGGCCGTTTTTATATTCATTCCATTTGCCGTCGTTGAACCAGCCAGTTGTTTCAAAACCATAGTCGCTGTTGTAGTAATCACTGATATTCAGGGAATCAACATTAAATGGAGCGCCTTTTTCATAAGAACCAATGGTTTTTGTTACAACAGGTGTTTCTGTGTTGCCATTCTGGTAAACAACAACCTGCACGGGATATGTTTCAGGTACTTGCGCGGTTTCGTAAGCCCATACCGCATAGACAGTTACAGGTTCTGTTACATTTTCCAATGTTGTTTTGATGAGATCTGTCGGTACTGCATCTGGTTCATAAATGGTTTCAGTTTGTGTTGTGCTCCAACCTTTGAATACAACTGCTCTGTCGCCTACTGGATCATGGGTAGGATTTTGCACATCATCCAAAGCAACTGTACCCTTAGGCACTTTTACAGTAACATTTTCGCCTGTGCCGCCATTCATGTCATATGTCAATTGAACGGTTTCTTCCACAGGTTCATTTTTTGTAATGTCAATTCTCAGATAAGAATAAGAAATCCAGCCAACCTTATCTGTGCCTTCGGTAACTGTTACAGTGTAGTCACCGCTTTCTTTGATGGGAATTTCAATTTTACTGCTGGGTTCAAAAGCTTTATCTTTTGCCAATACGATTTTGGAAATGTCATTTGCAGTTACACCTCTACTATTGGTGGTGTACCAGAAATCATTAATGGGTTCATATCCACACAAACGATATCCATCTGTAAGATATTTCTCGCTGTAAAGACGAACCTGTTTGGCAAGATTTCCTTCTAATGCATCGAAATCCGCTTTTGTTTCCTCATCCATGTACACACGGATCGTACCATATACGGTATTCCATACATCATCTTTGCCTTCAAATGTCCAAACACCAGTCAGGGTAACATCACTTGTAACAGTAATGGTTGCGCCAACTTTATCTTTGCCATTGTACCAGCCATCAAATGTATAGGTTCCTTCATCAGTTGTTACATTTTGAGGCACATCAGCCACTGTATGAATATCGCCTTCGTTTACTGTTACCGCATCAGGAATCTCAAAACCCGCAGGGAATTCACCGAATACCTCATAAGTAACAGTGAATTTACCGGGTTCGGGTTTCACTTTGAATGTTACATCAATGGTGTGAGGCTCAATGACATTTTCAAAGGTATATGTATAAGATTCTTCGTTTTTGCCTTCCGCAACTTCTTGACCATCTACTGTAATGGTTTCAATAACATATCCATCGTTTGCTGTGATTGTAAATGCCTGATCGTCACCATAAGTTACTTCCACCTGGTTTCCAGCATCAGAAATAGTGCCGTTGGCACCTGCGGTTGCTGTGATGGTGGGGTTGAAATCCGCATAGACTTTATAAGAAAGTGGCTTCCATTTTGTTTCCCCTGCTGTTAACAACCGATTGACAGAAATGGTTGCATTCTCTTCTGTATAAGAATCATGCCAATTATCACCTGAATTGGTAAAAGAATATCTCTTTCCCAATCCGTAATCATAACGATTTCCTAAATCTTTACCTTCGTGCCACTGTTCGTACGCCCATGTATCAAATACCCATCCTTCTTTTGCAGTCGCTTTATACTGTCTGAAACCGCTCCCTTGCGGGAAAGTATTTTCAATGAGATTGGTATCTGTCAATTCAATTGTACCAGCGTCTTTTGTAGTAAATACTTCTAGTGTCGCATCATCAATCAAGGTATCAAAACCAAGATCCGGCAATTTTTCGTAGCGCTCCGATGGCTCCTTAGCCAATGCCATGGCAGGCAGCAAGCTGCACAGCATGACGAATGTCAACAAGAAGCTCAGCGTCCGCTTCACTTTGTTTCTCATTCTCTCACTCCTCCTTCATTTATGGTGCAGCAATAATTCTGCACCCACGCCCTGCGTCTATGCACAGGATTCTGCAAACTCTGCTCCATCTTGGCAGATCGTCTGCCAAACATCTTTCTTCTCGTTTCTCTCCTCCTCTCTCCATGAAAACAAGCGCCCCTTCCCCACAATTTTTTTCGTATTGCCGATTGTTTCAGAGTCGCTTCATGGCTTCCTTGCATATTTGTTGTCATTGGTACTGGCTTTCCTTTTATCAAGGAAACCCTTTATCAGATAGGAGCCGCCGACAACACTGTTCAACGAAACTTATCAGCAGTTCCTGATCTTACCTCACTGACCAGCGGCAGACTTTTCCTCCGTAGATATGGGATCTTCATTTGTTTCCCAGCCTGTCATCATTTCCTCTGCCTCCAAAAGCTTGTCATAGTACTGCATCAGCAGCATGGACACGTTGTCCTGCAACTGGTTCTGCGTCTGTTCATAGAGCCGCAAAAGACATCTGGGATTCACCTTTTCCGGCGCCACATCTGCCATCTGGCACAGCTGCTTCATGGCTGCGTTGATGGTAATGCGATGAATATTTGTACCTCTTTGGGAACGGAAAATAGCACCGCTTTCCATATTGTTGCGCTTGCAGTAGTCCACCAATTCCCGCTGGAACGACCATGGTATGACAACCTTTCTTTCCTGTTCATTGCCGCAGAAAACGCCGCTGCCTGCCTTTACAAAATCCACTGTCATTTGGGGCAATTCCCAAATATGCAGCCCCAAAGTGCAGATAGATTTGATGATGAAATAAAGCTGCTCTTTTTTCTGTTGTTTTGCCGCTTGCAGCAGCCGGATATATTCTCCCCGCTGCAAAACCGTCTGTGCCGTATCGCTCAACGGCATACAGGATACCTGCCAGTTTCTTTCTCCCATGAAATGCAGATACTGGTTCACCACCGCCAGTCTGCGGTTGATGGTGCGCACCGCCAGTTTTCCTTCCTGCTGCATGGTGTTTTTCCATTGCTGCAAGGTGTTTTCCCGCAGCACTTCCTCCGGCAAAAGTTCTTTTTGAAACTTCTGCAAAATCCGGCGATATTCCGCAATGGTTTCCGGTTTATTGCCGGACTTCATTTTTTCCTGCAAAAATGCTTCGATTGTTTCCTTCGTAAACTTGATTTCTTCCATTTTTCTCACTCGTTATAACGAAATTCCCCTTCTGTCATATTTTTTTGGCCGAAAAACGGAAATTGTCAGACAAAACGGCCACCCCCTCCTTTCTTTTTTTGCCAAAAATGAAAAAAACATCAAAACAAAACCGAAAATACGCTTTTTTTATAAAAACGTCAGATTCGGTTTTATTTTGATGTCATGACTTGCTATCATATGTAAAAAGTGTTATATTGGAAATGTATTACTTTCGATTTTACACGTGATATAATCTAATTTTTATGACAGAAGGGGAATTCCGTTACAACACAAGTCGCATTCGTTCCAGTTTCTGTCGATGGATTCGTCCGCTTTCCATAATATAGATCCTTGTGGTTTCAATATTGCTGTGTCCCAGCATATCTGCCAGTTTTGCGATGTCTTTATCCAAGCTGTAAAAAATCCGAGCAAACAAATGCCGCAGATTGTGAGGGAACACTTTCTCAGGACTGACCTCTGCATCTTTGCAGAGTTTTTTCATTTCTGCCCAAATATTCCCACGGTGCAAGGGGCGTCCGCTTTTTGCCGCAAATATAACCCCTTCTGAAATGCCCTTCTTGGCTGCATAAGCTTTGAGCTTTTTCTGCAAACGCGCAGGCAAAAAGATCACTCGTCGCTTTCCTTTACAATTGACCTCTGCTCTGCCACGTTTGACAGCCTCAACGGTGATAAATTCCAGTTCAGAAACACGAATGCCTGTGGCGCAGATGGTCTGTATCAACAAGGAAAGCCGTTCTTTTCCCTTTCTTTCCGCCGTGCGCACCAGCCTGCCGTATTCCGCCCTAGTCAATTCTTTTTCTTCTCTCATGAAGATCTCTTTTTGAATCTTCAATAATTTCAGCCGCAGATCATACCTGCCAAAAAAGGAAAAAAATCCATTGGCGGCTACCAATCTGCCATTGACGCCTGCGGGGCTATATCTTTTCTCCAGTTCCTCTTTCCACACCACCAAATCTTCTCTGGTGACTTTTTTCCCTGCCAGATACTTTGCCAGATCCAGCAATTCTCTTTGATATTTTTCCAGTGTTCCTTTGCTTTTTTCCTGTATTTTCAAAAACTGCAAATAGGTTGTGACAGCTGCTTTTGTTACAACGAGTTCTTTCATGTGCAGACCTCCCTTTCTGTTCTATTTCTATTTGGGAATCTTCCCGAAAAAATACTCTGCTATTCTATCAAAAAATCATTTCTCTTTTTTTCACAGAAAAATTTTACGATTTTTCCCGTAAAATGAAAAACGGAGTTTGACGCCACCCTTTTACATCGCGCAAACTCCGCTTGATTATCTATTATTCTTTTTGGTCGCCCTGCCTTTCGGCATGACAAAATCCCCTGTATATCAAAAATGCAGTCGTTTCTGCATCTCCTCATGGAACAATTCCCACCGGAAAATCACCAGTGCCGCCAATGCAGCACCGCAGCAAACCACGCAGACCAGTGCCGGCAGAATGAACTGAATCACATGGGTCAGCAGTAAAATCCATACCACAAGACCATATACAATCTCCATGAGCATATAAATGACATATTCCCGCAGCTGCAAATGCAAAAACCTTGCCATGACTACCATCATACCGATGGACACCGTACAAAGGATGGGCAGGATAAAGTCTACCGACCAGCCATGCCAGCCCGTTCCCATATCCCATGCCGCCGCAAGAATGGAAATAACCGTCATTTCCCATAAAATTCCTTTGGGGATATTCCGTTTCTTTTTCCACGCCGCATACAGGCTGATCCAGAAGGAAACCACCCCTGCCAGAACAAACATAGACCAGAACAAATCCGGTACAAAGACCCGATTTGCCGCCAGACAAACCATCACGGCAATGACGGACAAAAACAGGAAAATACGCATGATCTTCCGATACATATGGTCATACATCTGCAATCTGGGAAATACATTTTCTTCTTTCTCTCCCCGCAGTTTTGCGCCGCAGAGTGGACAGCGATCCATATTTCCCCGCACATGCACATGACAGGCGTCACAGATCCGCATGGACTTTCCCTCCTTCCTGCACATTTGCCGTCAGTTCCACATCAATGCCCATTTCCGTCAGCTGTCTGAAAAAATGACGCTGTACGGAGGTATCCACGAAAGGCGCGGAAAATCCCATGGTAAGCCGATCTCCATAGGAGCAGAGGCATACCTGCATCCGCTTGGTGCTGACAAATACGCCGAACTGCCGCAGATAAGGCGCCATTTCTTCCGGCATATCCACACGGCCAATATTGGAAAAAGCCATAGTGATTTCCCTTGCCGCTATCCGATGGGCGATGTTCAGACTGATGTCCTTCAAAAACAAAGGCACCATACGAGTCAACAGGTTATGCTCCAAAGCACAGAGGTCATTGAGCCTGCCCTTGACTTTTTCCTCCGTCAGTTCTTTGGCAAAGCCTTCTTTGACGGCGGCAATAACAGAAGCGAAATCATCTGGATTCTTCCCGAAATCATAGCCCACCGTAATGACAGAGAAAAAGTTTCTGGCGGATTCCGACGGGAAATAATTCCGAAGGTTTACCGGCACCGACAGATTTACGGGATATTTCTCCGCCCGTTTTGGCATCTGGGCATGGATAGCCCTGAGCAGCACACTGCAAAGAAATATGCTGGCTGTGGTGCCGTATTCGTGGGATTTTTGTAATATCTGGGATGCTGACGCTGTCCCTTCAATGACACGAATCTGATGATCCGGCAGACGAATGCCGGAAATCCGATAAGCCCGTTTGACTTTCTGTTTCTCATATTTTTTCTTCCCTGTGTAATACCGGGCGAAACTGTCGCTCATGCGCTCCGGCACAGGCACCGCGTTACGAAGTGCCTCATGGGAAAGAACGCCTTCCCCATATACCTGCTTGATGTAGTGGATGGTCAACATCCGCAGAAACGCCAATGCTCCCGTCCCATCTGTCAGGGAATGGTATACCTCCAGATTGATGCGGCACCGATAATAGGTCACGGAAAAGAGCAGTCCATGGCGGTCAGGATGGTACAGCTTACTGCATGGGGGCAGATGTTCCTGCCGCACCACTGGCTTTTCCCGACTTTCTTCATAAAAATACCAGAACAGCCCCCGTCGCAGGGAATAGCGGTAAAAAGGGAAAAATTCCAGTGTTTCTTCCAATGCTGCCTGCAAGGGTGCTTCCTGCACCATTTCCGTCAGTTCACAGGTGAAACGGAAAACCTTTGTATCTTCTCTGCTTGTGGTGGACGGAAATATCTTTGCAGCGTTTTCCAGCCTGCTCCACTTTGCATCACTCACAAAGGCTCTCCTCCTTTCAGGAATTGCTGTATCCAGCGATAGCTTTCCTGCACCGCTTCAAACCGCGGCGGCAGTGAAAAATATCCATGGAGCCCATCGGCAATACGCACCACTGTCACGTCGTTTCCCGCCCGCTGCAATTCCGCACCATAGGCTTCCCCTTCATCCCTGAGGGGGTCAAATTCCGCCGTCAGAATAAGGGTACGGGGCTGATTGGTAAAGTCCTCCGCCAAAAGGGGCGCAAAATAAGGATTTTGCCGATCTGCCGGAGAGGACTCATACAATTCCATATAGTCGCAGACCCGTTTGGAGGTCAAAAGATAATCTGTACCGTTTTCCACCACAGAAGGGAAAGGCGATGCAGGCGTATGGTCATTGAATGTGGCAGGATACAGCAAAATCTGCTGTTTTACCTCAAATTCTCCCCGATCTCTTGCCATTTGAGATACCACTGCCGCCAGATTGCCGCCGGCAGAATCGCCCATAAGGGTGATTTCCTCCGGTTTCGCCGGAAAAGGAAAACCATCACAGAACAACGTTTTTGCCACATGATAGCAATCCTCCGGCGCTGCCGGGAATTTATGCTCCGGCGCCAGACGATAATCCACAGAAATGACCACCGATTCCAATATCTGCGCCATGGAAGCGCATACCTTCGTATAGCTGTTGATGTCCCCAACGACCCAGCCGCCGCCGTGGAAAAAGAGAATCACAGGGGGCTCCAGCACTTCTTTGTCATTGGGAAAAAACAGCCGCACAGGCACACTGGTCTTGCCAAAAGGCACCCGCCAGTCTTGAAAAAGATTTTTCTCCGGTGAAAGCTGGGCGGAACGAATCCCCTCCAGCCGCCGTTTGATCTTATATGTTTTTTTCACATCCAAGTCCGGATAAGACAGCGCTTTCAGCGCCGCATGCATCACTTTATTGATTTCCAAAGGTTTCTCCCCCCTTAGCTTCCCCAAATACCTTTTATGATAAATACCACAAGGGCTATAATACCAGCCGCACGATATGCCATAAGCATGGCATACTTTGGCTCTGCATTTTCGCTGAAATTACCGTAAAATATATCCCAAATCTTTTTTGGGAAAAAGACCATGACTGCCGCAAAAACGACGTATACAATCTTCATCACCAAAAGCATTTTCCTTCCCCCTTAAATTTTCCCTTTCCGATAAGCGCTTGGTGTAATGGAAAAATATTTGCGGAAGGTCTGGGCAAAATGGCTGGGGCTGTCAAAACCGCAGCGCATGCCCACTTCCGCCACCGGCAGATTGGTTTCCCGCAGCAAAAGAGCCGCCTGAGAAATACGATACCGCAAAAGATACTGCAAAGGGGAAATGCCGATGGTGCGATGGAAGCACCGCAGACATTCCCGCTCCCCGATGTTTGCCGCTTTGGCAATCTGTGCCAAATCCAAAGGTTCGTTATATTCTTTCTGAATCAGTTCCAGCATGCTCTTCAGCCGCTGGGCATCCATGGTTTTCCGGCTGTTTCCGCCTTCCACAGGCTTTGTATGGGCATAGAGATTCCGCCACAAGCGTCCCAGCGTATCCCGCACATCCCATTCATAGCCTTCTTCTTTTTTCTCCAGAAAGCGGACAATTTCCTTGATTTCCGCCAGCATTTCTTTCTGCCATTCTTCCGCTCCTGTCAAAGGCAGCCCTTTGATGCCGCCATAAGCCAGCAGAGGAGCAATATATTTTTTCTGAAAAACCGTATCCTGTCCGCCGCTGATGAGCCGGGTATGGAATACAGCAGAGCGGATTTTGCCGCCCTCGCCTGCCGCCAGTATGCTATGAAGCACATTGGCATGGATAAAAGCCCCTTCGCCTTTGGAAAGAGTCCAGCGCATGTCAGGTAGGAATACTTCCACACTACCTTCCGTTACATATAGTATTTCCGTTTCTTCATGCCAATGCCAGGCAACGCCGCCTTTTTCACCGCTGCGAATTTGGGTATCATAGCCGCCGCAGGGAAAATCCGCCGTGCCATGGGGACGCAGTTCCATTTGTCTGGGATTGACGTTTACATCACAGGCATCCAATGACATACTACCCCTCCTGTCCGTTTTTTTATAGTATACGTCTATATATTGATTGCATCAAGCCTTTTCCGGCGGTATTTTAATAGAGTACGTATTTTTGCAGACTGTTTTTGCGAAAAAAGACAGACTGCTTACTTTTTGGAGGTATTTTATGTTTTCATTGCTTCTGGCACTAATTTATGTATCGTTTATTTCACTGGGACTGCCGGATTCCCTGCTGGGTTCCGCATGGCCCCAAATGCAGGAAAGTCTAGGGGTTTCCCTCTCTCTGGGCGGTGTCATTTCCTTTCTCATTACCGCCAGTACCATCCTATCCAGCCTTATGAGCCATCGGGTCATCCAGCGGTTCGGTACAGGCGGCGTCACCATGTGCAGTGTTGCCATGACCGCCCTTGCCCTTCTGGGCTTCTCCCTTTCCGATAGTTTCCTTGTCCTTTGTCTTTGGGCAATTCCCTACGGTCTGGGGGCTGGCTCCGTAGACGCTGCTCTGAACAACTTCGTTGCCCTCCACTGCAAAGCAAAGCATATGAGCTGGCTCCACTGCTTTTGGGGCATTGGTGCCACAGGCGGACCTTACATCATGGGTTTATGTCTGAGCCGCGGCATGGGCTGGCAGGCAGGCTACCGCACCATTTCCTTCCTGCAAATGGCATTGACCCTCATCCTGCTTCTGTCCCTGCCTTTGTGGAAAAAACAGGAACTGCCCCTTTCCGGCGGCGAAACTGTCCGTCCACAGACGCCCCAGTGGAGAAAACTGCTGAAACGTCCCGGCGTCAAAGCGGCTCTGACGGCATTTTTCTTCTATTCCGCACTAGAACTGACCACAGGTCTTTGGGGCAGCAGTTATATGGTGGCTGTCCGGGGCATTTCCCCTGAAACTGCCGCAAAATGGATTTCCCTGTTTTATCTGGGCATCACTGCCGGACGGTTCTTCAGCGGTTTTCTCACCCTGCGGTTTTCCGATGACACCATGGTGCGTCTGGGGGAAGGTACTGCCATTGTGGGCATTATCCTGCTGCTCCTGCCTCTGCATAATCTGTTCCTTTGTGTGGGATTGATTCTCACAGGGCTGGGCTGCGCCCCCATTTATCCCAGCCTGCTCCACGCCACACCCCAACGGTTTGGAAAATCCCTATCCCAATCCCTCATGGGCACCCAAATGGCAATTTCTTATCTGGGCAGCACCACCATGCCTCCTGTATCCGGCTTTCTGTCGGAAAAAATCTCCATGGGGCTGTATCCTGTGCTGCTTCTGGTCTTTGCCCTGTGCATGACCATCCTGACGGAAAAAGGCAGACACTGCACTGCGGAATAAGGCAAAAAATCTACATCAAAAAAGCCAGAACCCTTACTATGGATTCTGGCTTTCTTTTTTCTTATGAAGATGCCCGAAAAAGGACATTTTTGTATGTAATTTATTCGGACTTGCCTTCTCTTGTCATCAATTCCAGTACGGCTGTCTGGGTATCTTTCCCATGGAACAGCACGTCATTGATGGCCTGTGTGATAGGCAGGTCAACATGGTATTTTTCTGCCAGATGACAAGCCGCCTGTACGGTGTTGACACCTTCTACAACCATTTTGACTTCTGCCAGTGTTTCTTCCAGACTCTTGCCCTGTCCCAGCAGAATGCCTGCCCGGCGGTTACGGGAGTGCATACTGGTACAAGTAACAATCAGGTCACCGATGCCGGAAAGACCAGCAAATGTTTCCGCTTTGCCGCCCATGGCAATGCCCAGACGTTTCATTTCCGCAATGCCTCTTGTCATGAGAGCCGCTTTGCTGTTGTCCCCAAAGCCCAGACCGTCATTCATACCTGCCGCCAGTGCCATAACGTTTTTCAGAGCCGCGCCTATTTCCACGCCAATGACATCTGCACTGGTGTAAATGCGGAATTTGGGATTCATGAATTCTTTCTGCACCATTTTTGCCACTTCTTCGTTTTCAGAAGCAATGAGGCATGTGGTGGGGATTTCTCTTGCCACCTCTTCCGCATGGCTGGGGCCGGACAGCACGCATACTTCGCACTGGGGCACACATTCCTGGATGACCTGAGAAAGACGCAGCAGACTGCCGTCCTCCAGACCTTTTGCCACATTGACGATAACAGTGCCTGGTTTGAAATAGGGCGCAAAATCTGTCATGGTCTGGCGCACCGCACGGGAAGGCACAGCGGAAATGACGATTTCCGCACCCTCCAGAGCCGCTGTACGGTCTGTGGTGGCTGTCAGTGTTTCCGGCAATGTAACGCCGGGAAGATATTTTTCGTTGGTGTGTTTGCTATTGATTTCGTCCACAGCTGCCTGACTTCTTGCCCAAATCTTCACCTGATGGTCATACTTAGTCAGAATGATGGCGAGGGCTGTGCCCCAGCTGCCGGAACCGATTACCGCTACATTTTTCATAACAAACTCCCCTTCCTCAGACTTTCTTTGTCAAAGTAAACTTGTTTTCATTGCCTGCACGCAGTCTTCCGATATTTGCCCGATGTTTCCACAGCGCCAAAATGGTCAGCGCTGTCAGCACCAGCGCCCCTTCCAGTGGAAGCTGGAAGAAAAAGGCACAGACAGGAATGGCAATGGAAAAGAGCATGGAGCCCAGAGAAATATAACCGGACAATGCCACTGCCACAATACCGATGATAAAGGAAATGAGCATCAGCGGCATGGATTCTGTAAAACCGATGCACAGCACCAAGCCGATGGTGGCAGCAATGCCTTTCCCGCCTTTGAAATGCAGGTAAAAAGGAAAATCATGTCCTAAGATGGTACCGGCGCAGGCATAAATCCCTGCCAGAATTCCCATATCTGGGAACAGCCATCTGGCAATGATGAAACTTACGACCCCTTTTAAAATATCCCCGATGAATGTAACCGCTCCTGCTTTGAACCCCAGCACACGCAGGGCATTGGTGGTACCCAGATTGCCGCTGCCTTTCTTGCTCAGGTCTGTTTTGCAGAGCTTGCCCATGATGAACGCCGTCTGGATACAGCCGATGCAGTACCCAATGGCAATACAAATCAGTCGAAACATATCAATCCTTATCCCCTTTTTCTCTTACGATAAAATGAATGGGTGTGCCCACAAAACCAAAGGCTTCCCGCAGCTGGTTTTCGATATATCTGCGGTAAGAGAAGTGGAACAGTTCCCGTTCGTTGACGAAAATGACAAAGGTAGGGGGTTTTACGGATACCTGTGTCATGTAGTACAGACGCAGCTGACGTCCTTTGTCCGCAGGGGGCTGTTGCATAGCTGTTGCTTCAATCAGAACTTCGTTCAGAACACCGGTGCTGATACGCAGGGCGTGGTTTTCGTTTACGGTCTTAATCAGTTCCAGCAGACGATTTACACGCTGGCCTGTATGAGCGGAAATGAACACTCTGGGTGCATAAGGCATGTACGCCAGCTCATTGCCGATGTCCTTCAGATATTTATTCATGGTCTTATCATCTTTTTCGATGGAATCCCATTTGTTTACAGCAACAATAGCCGCTTTCCCTCTTTCGTGGGCAATACCGGCAATCTTTGTATCCTGATCGGTGATGCCTTCGTTGGCGTCAATAACCAGAATGGCAACGTCACAGCGTTCTACGGCAGCAACGGCACGGATGATGCTGAAACGTTCGATTTCTTCTTTGATCTTGCTTTTCCGGCGCATACCTGCTGTGTCGATGAACACATATTTCTGACCATCCACTTCAATTGGAGAGTCGATGGCGTCACGGGTGGTACCGGGAATGTTGCTGACGATAAGTCTGTCCTCTCCCAGAATCTTATTAATCAGGGAGGATTTACCTACATTAGGTTTGCCGATGATAGCAACTTTGATTGCGTCGTCTTCTTCCTGTGCGTCGCTGTCTTCAGGGAAGTGTGCCACCACCTGATCCAGCATATCCCCCAGACCCAGTGCCTGACCTGCGGAAATGGGCATGGGATCGCCGATGGCAAGTTCATAAAATTCGTAAATATCCATGGTATCACGCTTTACGCTGTCCACTTTGTTGACAGCCAGCACAACGGGTTTTTTGGTGCGGCGCAGTTTGTTTGCTACCTGACGGTCGTCGTCGGTCACGCCTGCTTTTACGTCTGTCACAAACAGAATCACGTCAGCGGTTTCAATGGCGATTTCCGCCTGCTGCAAAATCTGTTTCTGAATGATTTCTTCAGAACCGATTTCCATACCGCCGGTGTCGATGAGTGTAAATTTGTGATTCAGCCATTCTACGTCTGCATAGATTCTGTCACGGGTTACGCCGGGGGTATCCTGTACGATGGAAATGCGTTCGCCCGCCAGCCTGTTGAAAAGGGTGGACTTGCCCACGTTGGGACGTCCCACCACTGCTACGATGGGTTTGCTCATTTGTTTTCCTCCAACTCTATCTTCATTGTTTTTCATTTTCATACAGAAGGGGGCATACGCCCCCACTTTCACATTCTATGTATTATAGCATAAAAAAGGCGGTACATACAATACTTTCCCACATTTCCGGGCTTTTTCACAAAATTTTTACGCAAAAAAGCTCCCTTGTCCACGCCGGAACAACAAAAACCGCCTCAAATACCCTTATAAAAAAGAAAAAGGCGCAAAATCCAAAGATTTCACGCCCCGCACCGAATGATTTTTTCAGTGTTTTGAGACCGCGGAAGGGATTGGGGAACGAAGGGTTCCCCAACCGGAATCCGCAGCCGGAATTTATTTCCGGTAAGGAAAAACCGAAGTTTCAAAGCTGTTAAGCTGATGGAACTTCGGCTTTTGACTTCTGTCTACTCGTCAAAGGCTTGAATGAAATGAGCCTTTGACGACAGGGTGTCAACCTTCGACACCCTGAATTGCAAAATCCAAAGATTTCACGCCCTTCTGTCTTTTTACAGCAGTGTCATAACCCCAGCCATAACGCCGCGATTTTCCCGCATTTTCCGATGGGAGTAGAACCGTTCTGTGTCACACATGGTGCAAAGACCGGAAATCTCAATGTTTTCCACGCCCATTTCCGCCAGCAGTCTGCGGTTGGTTTCCCACAGGTCGATTTTGTATTTGCCTTCTTCTGTGGGGTCATCAAAAATGATGTCCTCTGCAAAGGCAATCTGTTTCCGGAACAGATTTACCACAGGGTCATCCACCTGGAAACAGCATTTCCCAATAGAAGGGCCAATGGCTGCCACAATATCCTTGGGGTTTGTGCCATAAGCCGCCATCATTTCCTGTACAAATTTTTCTGCCATACGGTCGGCAGTGCCTTTCCAGCCGCAGTGTGCCAGACCAATGGCTTTGTTTTTGGTATCCAGCAGGAATACGGGCACGCAGTCTGCCCCGAAAATCACCAGATTGATGCCTGTTTCATTTGTCATCAAACCGTCGATGTCGTGATAGGTTCTGTCCTTTGTGACGCCGCATCCTTTGTCTTTGGCTGTCACTTTCAGTACGTTTGTGGTATGGGTCTGCTGGGTTGCCACAAAGGCGTTTTCGTCCAGCTCCAGCGCCCTTGCCAAAATGCGGTAATTTTCAGCCACAGGGGCTCTGTCTTCCCCTCTGGAAAATCCCATATTCATGGTGCCGTAATAGCCTGTGCTGACGCCGCCGTGACGGGTGGTGAAGCCATGTTTCACCATGCCTGTCTGGGTCAGATTATCGAATGTGATCAGTTCCACATCACCTTTTTTTACAATCTGCAAGTTTCTTCCTCCTTTATGCCTCAAAGGCGTTTTCGATATATCGGAAATATTTCATTCCATCTTCTTCCAAAATTTCTGCCACATCAAAACGGCAGTCCCTGTCTGCGTCCCCGGTTTCCGCCAGATACGCCAGAGCTGTTTCGATGATGTGCGCCTGTTTCCGCCGGTCTACGGCTTCCGCAGGAGCGCCGTAAGCGGTACTGGTTCTTGTTTTTACCTCTGTAAATACCAGTATACCATCTTTCTGGGCAATGATGTCAATTTCTCCGCTGGGTTTGCGGTAATTCTGAGCAAGAATTTCATAGCCCATTTTCTTCATTTCCCTTGCGGCAAGGAGTTCGCCCCGGTTGCCTGTTTCCTTAGGTGCGGCATCTTCTTTGAGAAAATTCTTCACGAATGTCCGGCGATGGATGGGGCAGATGCCATACTGGGCAATGCCTGCCAGATGTTTCTGGGAGCCGTAACCTTTATTGGAAGCAAAATCGTAATGGGGATAGATTTCCGCCATGGCTTCCATCATGGCATCTCTGGTGACCTTTGCCACAATGCTGGCGGCACCGATGGAAATGCTCTTAGCATCCCCTTTGATGATGCCTTTCTGAGGTGTGGATACCTTGGGAATGGTCACTGCGTCCGCAAGAATAAAGTCCGGCTGTACTTCCAATTTGGAAAGGGCTTCCCGCATAGCTTCATAAGTTGCCTGCAAAATATTGATTTCGTCAATGCGTTCGTTGGAAACCACACCCACAGCCCAAGCCACTGCCTGTTCTTTGATGATTTCGCAAAGCTCCTCCCGTTTCTGGGCAGAGAGTTTTTTGGAGTCATTGACACCAGCAATCTTGCAGTTTTTGGGCAGAATCACCGCCGCTGCCACCACAGGGCCGGCAAGGGGGCCTCTGCCCACTTCGTCAATGCCTGCCACCAGTTCAAAGCCATTGGCATAACATTCCCGCTCATAGGTCAGCAATGTTTCCAGCCGTTCCAACTCCGCCAAATATGCGTCGTATTTCTTCTGGAAACGGGTCACAAGGCTCTGGACGCCTTTGCGGCTGTCGGCGGCAAATTCCGGCAAAACTTCCGGCAGTTTTTCCACGGGACAGCTGCTTAATATTTCTTTGATTTCCCCAACGGACTGCATGGTTCTTCTCTCCTTTTGAAAAAAAAGCCCCCGACTGGAAACCAATCGGGGGGCTTGTGTTTAATTAAAATTCATGATCATTTCGTTTGTAGTTACGTCATCCCAATCGTCATGGTTATATACACGGAATACTACACTAATATTATAGATCTTGTCAATACCAGCACGTTTCAAATCGCTGTCCTCAATGGTCAAACGGTCTGTTTCTTCTCTGTCACCCAAAACATTTGCATAGAGATAACCTTCCACTTCTTTGTTATTCACCTCTAAGCTGTCCAGCACGACAGTCTGTTCCAAGTCACTGTTATTGGTGAACTTGAAATCCACTTCAATACCGTCGATGTATCCGGCGGATTCTCTAACACCGGTACACTGGATTTTCATATTATTGACATTGGTGCTGGGTTTGCTGGCAAGTCCCCCCAGTCTGCTGTCATCGTCAGAAGCGGTTTCTTCCGGCTGTTCCGGTTCTTTTTGTTCTGTTTCTGTTTGCTCTGTTTCTTTTTGTTCTGTTTCCCCTAAAATAACGGTTTTGGAAGCAGAATCCCATGTAACGTTTTTCCCTACGGCTTCCCCAACGGCACGGACAGGCAGATATGTAGTCCCTTCATAGATAAAAGGTTCTTTGTCTGTTTTCAGTTCTTTCCCGTCTACAACGATTTTAATGTTGTTAAACATAACAGGAATGTCCATGTTTGCCACCTTAGCGTAAGCGGCAGGCGCTGCACCCATAACAAGAGCAGCCACCGTTGCCCCTAAACATACATCTTTGATTCTTTGGAATTTCATGTCAAAAGCCCCCTTTTGATGGTTTTTATTTTTATGATATCTTAAAAATACCACAATTCTCCCCTATTTTAGGGGAAATTCCAAAATATTCCTGTGCTATTCTAAATAAAACCTATTTGTCCTCCTCATCGGGAAAAAAGAAAGCAACCGGTACCCCCAATATCCCGGCGATTTTGATTAATTCATAATCCGCAATAAAACGCTCGCCTTTTTCCATGCGGCAAATGGAATAGCGGTCAATGGTGATGCCTTCCAACTGCAAAGCCCGGGACAATGCTGCCTGTGATACCTTCTTTTCCATACGAATTTTTCGGATTTGTTCCCCACAGATATTTTTCTTCCCGTCATATTCGTATATTTTCATGGCGCACAGTCCCCCTCATTTTTTTCTTGACATTACCATGTGTTTTGTCTTATGATGTTGCTAAAGATGCAACATTATGTATTTCATATCAAAAAGGAGAGGAAATCTATGGAAACACCAAAAGCAAAGAAATGTAAATTCTGTCAGAGTGAAATTCCCCAAAAGGCGTCTGTATGCCCACAGTGCGGCAAAAAACAAGGCGGCAAGGCAAAATGGATCATTGCGGTCATTGTTGTCCTTCTGATTTTTTCCGCCCTTGTAGGCGGCGAGGAAAAACCGACATCTTCTGGAGAAAATCCCCCTGTTGCGGAAAACAGCACACCATCAGATACTGGCAAAACAGAAGAAACCGCACCTGTGGAAATCATGGAAGTTTCTCCTGCGGATCTGCTTTCCTCCTATGAAGCAAACGAAGTCAAAGGGGATGCCCTTTATGAAGGAAAAACCATGCGGCTCAGCGGCACCGTCGGTTCCATCGGCAAAGATGTTATGGAAGAAGTTTACATCACCTTTGCCGGAGAAGAATTTGCCATCACCTCTGTACAGTGTTATTTCTCTGATGAAGCTCAAATTGAAAAAGTCATGGAATTGCAGGAAGGGGATGCCATCACATTGGTTGGTGTCTGTGACGGCAAATTTGGCAATGTGCTCATCAAAGACTGTGTATTTGAATAATCACAAAAGTCGGAAATTCTTTGGGACATTTTCATAAGAAAACAAAGAAAGCTGAAATCCTTTTTCATAACAAGGATTTCAGCTTTCTTATTTTTATGATCTTGTCGACGTATTTTCTTCTGAAGACTGCCGTCGCAGTTTCTCTTAAGAATTCAGAAAAAACGATGTTTTCTTAAGGGAAATCTGCTTTTCAGAATTTCCGACTTTTTTATTTCTTTAAACTTCCATGATAATGGGCAGAATCATGGGACTTCTTTTTGTTTTCTGCCAAATATAGTTTTTCAAAGTATCTTTGATGAGGTTTTTGATATAGTTCCAGCTGGTGATGTTCTTTTCTTCGCATTCCTGCAGGGCTTTCACGACAACTTCTCTTGCGCCGTCCATGAGGCCTTCGGATTCACGAACATAAACAAAACCACGGGAAATGATATCGGGGCCTGCCACAATCTGACCGGTTTCTTCTTCCATGGAAACCACCACAACCATGAGGCCGTCCTCGGACAGGTGCTTTCTGTCGCGAAGTACGATGTTCCCAACGTCACCAACGCCCAGACCGTCTACCATAACCTGACCGGTAGGTACGGTGCCTGTGACTTTGGCTTCGTTTTTGGACAGTTCCAGCACATCCCCCAGTTTATTGACGAAGATGTTTTTCTTATCCATGCCCATGCTGATGGCCAAATCTCTATGGCTGGACAGGTGCATGTATTCACCGTGAACAGGCATGAAGAATTTGGGTTTTGTCAGGGCAAGCATGAGCTTCAGCTCTTCCTGACGGGCGTGACCGGAAACGTGAATGTCTTCGATGCCGCCGTATACCACATCTGCGCCTTTTTTCAGCAGTTCATTTACCACGCGGATCACGTTCTTTTCGTTGCCGGGAATAGCAGATGCGCTGATAATGATTTTATCATCGGGCTTGACGCTGACCTGTTTATGCTCACTGTTGGCAATACGGGACAGAGCAGACATGGTTTCGCCCTGGCTGCCTGTGGTGATGATAACCAGCTGTTCATCCCGATAGTTCTTGATTTCGTTGATGTCAATGAGGGTACGGGGCGGAACCCACAGATAATCCAGTTCAGATGCTGTTTTTACGGCGTTTACCATACTTCTGCCGATGATGGCAACTTTTCTGCCGTACATATACGCTGCATTGATGATCTGCTGGATACGGTGGATATTAGAGGAGAATGTAGCAACCATGATACGGTTTCTTGGGGTTTCCTCGAAAATCCGTTCAAATACCTTGCCTACATTCTTTTCCGACATGGTAAAGCCTTTGCGTTCCGCGTTGGTACTGTCGCTCATGAGGAGCAGTACGCCCTGACTGCCCAGTTCCGCAAAACGCTGCAAGTCGATGATATCCCCGTCGATGGGTGTATAGTCCACCTTAAAGTCCCCGGTATGGATCACCATACCCACAGGGGTCTGGATTGCCAGTGCCACAGAGTCAGCGATGGAATGGTTTGTATGGATGAATTCCACCACCATTTCCCCCAGTTTTACTTTTTCGCCGGGCACAACAGTATGCAGTGTGGTTTTATCCAGCATTTTATGCTCTCTGAGCTTATTTTCCAACAGACCCAGTGTCAGCAGTGTGCCGAATACAGGCACTTTCAATTGTTTCAGTACATAAGGCAGTGCGCCGATGTGGTCTTCGTGACCGTGAGTCAGCACGATGCCTCTGATTTTTTCTACGTTCTTTGCCAAATAGGTAATATCCGGAATAACCAGGTCAATGCCCAGCATATCGTCCTCGGGGAACGCCAGGCCACAGTCGATGATGATGATATCGTTGCCGTATTCCAGTACGGTCATATTCTTCCCGATCTCTTCCAGACCGCCCAAAGCGATAACTTTCAGCCTTGTTTTGGGCTTCGATCTTCTGTTTGCCAAAAAACACACCTCCTTTTTATCGTTTTATGTAATCCATTTCTAAAATCTAGTATGGCGTAAAAAAGTCTGCTTTAAACACAAAAACAAAACCTGTCCAGTTTTCCTTTTTCAGACAAGCACAAAAAGAGCAGGCAATCCTGTCCTTCCCCGAAAAACAATTCACGTCCCATTTTTCTCCAAAGTCAGTTTTCTGCTTTTTCGTTTCTGTTCGCTTTTTTATCCGCACATATATTGAAAAGGGTGCCAGAGAGCCTTTCACCCTGTCCATTCTAAATCAGTCGTCGATGGAAACTTCGTAATCTTCACCTTTCTGAGCAAAGAGTTCTGCCACACGGTCAAATTCCGCGTCGTCTTCCACCATTTCGTATGTGATGTCGTTGGCGTCGATTGCCACTTCTTTAAGGATCAAAGCCTGTGTTTCATCCTCGTCCATTTTTTCTGTTTCTACCACCAGCAGGTAACGGTCTGTGCCGCTGGCTACATTATCAATAATGGAAAATTCCACATCTGTGCCATCCTCGTCGGTCATGGTCACGATTTCAAATTCCAGTTCTTCTGCTTCTTCAAAAATATCGCTCATGTTCTTCTCCGTTTCTTTCTGGGGGCTTACTGCTTGCTGTCCAGATACCCCTGCAAAATGTGTACTGCCGCCATTTTGTCAATGACGCTCTTTCTTTTATCGTGGCTCAGGTCTGCCATGCGCAGGGCACGCTCCGCCGCAATGGTGCTGAAACGCTCGTCCCAGAGCACCACAGGGATTTTGGGGTATCTGCCTTTGATTTTCGCCTCAAAGACCTTTGTTTTCTCGCACCGTTCCCCTTCGGAGTTATCCAGATTTTTGGGATAGCCCAAAACGATGGTATCCACCTGATACTGTTCGATGATTTCTGCCAGACGGCGCATGCATTTTTTGAATTCCTGGGGGTTATCCCGCTTGATGATTTCCACGCCCTGTGCTGTCCAGCCCAGTGGATCGCTTACTGCCACGCCGATGGTCTTATCACCGAAGTCCAAACCTAATATACGCAAATCGATGCCTCTTTCTTACTCGTTTCTGTCCAGATAATCTTTTACCAATTCTTCCAGCAGTTCATCACGTTCCAGTTTACGAATCATGGCTCTGGCGTTGAGATAGCTGGTGATATAAGTGGGGTCACCGGAAAGGATATAGCCCACAATCTGGTTGACAGGGTTGTAGCCCTTCTCCCGCAGTGCCGTGCTGACGGAAATCAGGATTCTTTTTGCTTCATTTTCGGGTTCCTTGCCCGTTCTGCCGAAATATTGTGTTTCATTGATGTTATTGCTCATGTGTATCACGCTCCGTTCCACAGCACATGCTTGCTGCCTACAAACAAATTCTATTCTTCCATGATAATATAAACCAGAACGGATTGCAACCGTTCTTTCCTTACATAAATATTACAAAAAATGGGATTTATGCCTCCACTTCGCCAAAAGCCATTTCTTCCGCCACAGAGAGGATTTTTGTATCCGCAATGACGTTAGACAGGTCTTTTGTACTTCTTGCGTGGACTTTCATATAGTTTGTGGTATGTCCTTCATAGACATCGTCCCCAACGCACCGTTCAAAAAGAACAGGCATTACCTTGCCCACATGCTTCTGCAAAAAGGCGTCTGTCATACGGTCGCTGACGGTAATCAGGTCGTGGCTTCGTTCCTGTTTCACAGCGTTTTGCAGCTGATCTTTTCTTGCCGCCGCGGGAGTGCCTTTTTTAGGGGAATAAGGGAATACATGGATTTTGGAAAAACCGATTTCTTCCGCAAAAGCACGGCTTGCCTGATAATCTTCTTCTGTTTCCCCGGGGAAGCCCACGATGATGTCTGTGGTGATTGCCACATCCGGCAGATATTTTCGAAGGAGGGCCGCTGCCTGACGATATTTTTCTGTATCGTATTTGCGGTTCATTTCCTTCAAAGTCTTGTCACAGCCGCTCTGGAGGGACAAATGGAAATGGTCACAAACCTTAGGCAATTCCGCCATAGCCGCCGCAAATTCCTCTGTCACCACGTTGGGCTCAATGGAACTGAAACGGATGCGTTCAATGCCTTCCACTTCATGTACCTGACGGATGATGTCTGTCAGGGTGATGGTTTTCAAATCCTTGCCGTAACTTGCCACATGGATGCCGGTGAGCACCACTTCTTTGAAGCCGTTTTCCGCCAGACGTTTTACTTCTGCGATAACGTCCTCAGGCTGACGGCTGCGGATGGGCCCGCGGGCATAAGGAATGATACAGTAGGAACAGAACTGGCTGCAACCGTCCTGAATCTTCAGATAAGCTCTGGTGCGGTTTGCCAGTTTCTTGATTTCCAGAGGTTCAAAAACACGTTCGTGCATAATGTCTGTTACATAATTCTGCACGCCCTGTTCTGCCTGATAGTCTTCCACCAATTCCACGATTTTACTCTTGTCCTTGGTGCCAATGACCAGATTCACACCATGTACTGCCGCCAGTTCCTCCGGCGCAGTCTGGGCATAACAGCCCACAACAGCAACAATGGCGTTTTCATTCTGGCGTTTCACCTTACGGATGAGCTGACGGGATTTCTTATCCCCGAAATTTGTCACCGTACAGGTGTTGATGATATACACATCCGCCTCATCGTCTACGGAAACCACTTCATAGCCCTTTTCCGCAAACAGTTCGGCGATGGCTTCGCTTTCATACTGATTGACTTTACACCCTAAGGCGTAGCTTGCTATCTTCTTCATAGTTCTCCTTCTATGGTCAGACCCGTCAGTCGGCAAATGGTGTCGACAACGGCGCCGTTGTTATTATTTCCTGCCACAAAACGGGCTCTTTCTTTCACGCCGTCCGTAGCGTTTTCCATGGCATAGCTGTAATAAGCCTGATCGAACATTTCCACATCATTGAACTGGTCACCGAACACCAATGTTTCTTCCGGCGAAATGCCCCACATTTCCTGTAAGGCTGCCAATGCGCTGCCTTTTGTGACCCCTTTGATGCCCGTATCCAGACAAGCGTCACCGGAAATAACCAACGTCATTTCCTCCGGCATCTGGGGATGCATAGCGTCATAACAGGACTGTGTGGTGCTGTTTCCGTAAACCATCAGGGAAACCTTTGTGACGCCATCTGTCATTTTGTACAGGTCGTCCACCAATTCACAGTCATAATGGAATTTGGGGCTGGCAAGGAGGCCATATACCTCCTGACTTGTTGTATAACAGCAGTATTTCGCACAGACCAGCCCTTCTGTTTCCGGTAATGTTTCTATAATATCCAGACTATGGGCAATTTGTTTCTCGTTCATGCCTTTGAAATACAGTTCTTTTCCATCCTGCACCACAAAGGCGCCGTTTTCCGCAATGACGGTGATTTCCGGCAAATGCTCTTGAAAATCCCTTGCCAATGAGGGGTACTGTCTGCCGCTTGCCACCACAAAGCGGATGCCTTCCTCCCGCATTTTGGGCAAAAGGTCATAAATGCGTTTATCTATCTGTTTCTCGTCGTTCAATAACGTACCGTCCATATCGGACACAATGAGTTTGATCATACTTCCTGCCTCTTTGTGATAATATCGTTAATGCGGAAAAACAGGGGCAGAATCTCCATGGCTACATCGGCTTCTTTGCCGGAAACCCAGATGAGGTATTCCCTGAGGGATTCCCACTTTTTGCTTCTGGGAACCACTTGGGCACAAATTTCTTCCATTTCGTCCAGCTTCATCATGATTTCTTCTTTTTCCCTTGCAGGCAGGTTCGCCATGCCAAGAGAGATGCGGACAGAGGTAAAGTCCGCGCTGTAATCGATGTCTTTCTGCTCCTTACGGATATAGTATTCCATGAGTCCTTCGTTGGAATAGCCGTTATCCCGAAAGGCCTCCAGCCGTTCCATAAGATGCCGGATATTCTTCCGGTAGACTTCCGCCATATCGGCACAGTCTTCCCGATCCTGAATGACCCATAGATCTTCATCAAAACCGTCTATTTCCCCGTCATAGTGTTGCAGCAGCAGTTGAAACAATTCTCCCAGTTTTTCCTTGTCATGAGAATAGGATTCCCAAATTTCTTGACTATGCCGCAGATCTTCTTCGATCAGCATGCGCATATCTTTCTCCTCGTTCATACTGCCACCGCCCTTCTTACAAAAAACAATATGCTTCCAGTATTCAGTATAACAAATGGCGAAAGCCTTTGCAAGCAAGGGCTCTGCCAAAAAATCCTACGGTTTTCCTATTTTTTCTCGCAAATTGCCCTTAAAAAAGCCCCCAGCAAAAGAAAAAAACCGGAAATCCCCCTTTGTAACAGGGAAATTCCGGTTTTGCTTTTCAGACTTACTCTTCGTCTTCGTCGTCATCGTCGATGATAACAACCATGCCGCCCATACGTTTGTTCAGTTCTTTTCTTGTGATCTTGATGATGTTGGGTACAACACCGTCGGGCTGTTCGTCGATGTAGTAAGGACCTTCTTTATCGCAGTCGTTTTCATCCATCCAACCGCTGAAGAAGGAGATAATGGAGCGCATAATTTCTACGCTGTGACCCCAGTAATCCAGATCCAGGAAGATCAGACGTTTCTTTTCGCCTGTCTTGGAGAATTTACGGCTCTTGTAGATCATGGAGAACAGACGTCTTTCCTCGCCCTTATAAGTGAAGTAAACAGCCATTTCGTTGCTTTCACCGAAACGGTTTTCATAACGGTTTACCTTTGCTTCGGGATCGAAATATTTCAGGATAAAACGGTAAATCTGTTCCAGTTCGATTTCTTTTGTGATGTAACCATGTGTCTTTGCTGTCATGGAAATGCCACCCTTTCTTTTCGCTGTTTATCTAAAATTTGTTTGTATACAAAATATTTCCTTTCCCTTGCATTATACATAACTCCCAGCCCCCTGACAATAGGTATACATCCAGAAATAACATAGAAATTCTTCCCTGTTTTTTGTTCAATTTTGAAGGGTTTGTCCCATTGTACGGACAGAAAAACAAAAAGGAGAGATCCAAAAGAAAGACCTCTCCCAATTTCTTCATATAGATTCAGTTTTTCATGGCTGCGATCATGGTTTCTGTCAGCAGACTGCTGCGCTGTGCCGCCATAACGCAGAATTCATCGAAGGACATACCAGCATCCTCATTGGCGCTGTCAGAAATGGCGCGGATGATGAGGAAAGGAATGCGGTTCAGCCAGCAGGCATGGGCAATGGCAGCCCCTTCCATTTCCGCACAGTCCCCTTTGACGGTTTTGCGGATTTTATCTTTGGCTTCCTGGGTAGCGATGAACTGGTCGCCGCTTGCCACACGTCCGGTGATGATACGGCAGTCCAGACCGCATGTTTTTGCCGCTTCCTGTGCCAGTTCCACAAGGGCTTCATCGGCTTTGAAATAGCTTTCCGCCATACGGGGGATGACGCCGATGGGATCACCGAAAGCAGATGTATCCATATCATGCTGTACCGCGTCTACGGAAATGAGGATGTCCCCCACATGCAGTTCGGGAGAAAGACCGCCTGCAACGCCGGTATTGATGATATAGTCCACGCCGAAATGGTCGATCATTGCCTGTGTGCAGACTGCGGCGTTGACTTTGCCGATGCCGCTTTTGACCAGTACCACGTTATTCCCTTCGTAACGTCCCACATAATAAGTCAAACCAACCACGCTTTTGGTGGTGACGATATCCATTTTTTCCCGCAGGAAAGAAATTTCTTCTTCCATAGCACCAATGATGCCGATTGTTCTCATGTATATTCACTCCTATTCTGATTTTCTTACCAAATCATAGACATTTTTTTCATCATACCATATATTTCCGACATAATTCAAGAACTCCCCTTTCATCCCTTTGACTTTTTTTTGCTTTTTTCTGACAAGTTTTTCTGATACTTCTGTCGGTTGCAAAACACGCCCGCCTTTTGTATACTGTAAAAGAACAGAGAAAGGGTGTGACATGATGAAAAAACCCATTATCGGCATTACGCCGGACTATTCCTATGAAAAAACAAGATTCAAAATCAGTGAAGACTATACCAATGCGCTGCTGAAAGCCGGCGGCATTCCTGTGCTGCTGTTCCCTGGAGAGGAATTCCCGGACTTTGTGGACGGCATCCTCTTTACTGGCGGCGGAGATATTGACCCCCTGCGCTTTGGGGAAGAACCCATTCGCCAGAATGGACAGATTTCGCCCCTGCGGGACGAATATGAACTTTCCCTCTGCAAAGAAGCCATGAAGCGGGATCTGCCTCTTTTCGGCGTTTGCCGGGGCATGCAGATCATGAACATCGCCGCAGGCGGCGGTATTTATCAGGATATTGAGGTACAGACGGGCACTACCCTCAAGCACAGCCAGCAGGCACCCCGTCCCTACGCCACCCACAGCATTGCCGTACTTCCCGGCAGTCAGCTGGAAAAACTCTGGCGAACCTCGAAAATCGCCGTCAATTCCCTGCACCATCAGGCGGTATCTTTTCTGGGAAAGGGTTTCCACGCCTGTGCCCGCAGCGCCGACGGCTTGACCGAAGCCATGGAAATGCCGGAAAAAGATTTTGTGCTGGGTGTCCAGTGGCATCCGGAATCTATGCATACAAAAGAGCAGGAAGCCCTTTTCAGCCACTTTGTCCAGGCGGCTTCCCGTTACCATGAAAGGAGGACTGCACCATGATTTCACGTCTTCCTTCCATCCTGCTCCAGGCAGCCACAGTGACAGATACAGTGGATCTGGAAGAACAGGTGGAAAAAACACTGACAGCCACAGAAAAATTACTGGAAGCAGCCACGGAGATTGGCTTCGTTCTCTTAAAAGTTGTCGCTACATTTGTGATCTGCTGGTTCCTCATCCGCTTTATTAACCATCTCATGCGGAAATTCTTCGCGGCACAGACCAAAAAACAGCGTCTTGCCATGACCCAGCGGAAAGCAAAAACACTGAACTCCATCACATCCAGTGTAGTAAAATATGTGATTTACTTCATCGGCATTTTCACCGCCCTTACATTCATTGGCGTAGATCCCAAATCCATGCTGGTAGTTGCCAGTGCCGGCTCTGTTGCCATTGGTCTGGGCGCCCAAAGTGTGGTAACGGATATGCTGGAAGGATTCTTCATCCTCTTTGAAGACCATTACGCTGTGGGGGACGTTGTCACCATCCAGAACATCACTGGTACCGTGGAAAGCGTTACTCTGCGCTCCACCAAAATCCGTGACCCTCAGGGCAGTGTCCATATCATCCCCAATGGCTCCGTGGGCACCGTTACCAACATGTGCCGGGATTTCATCAACGCCGTTGTCACCGTAGGCGTTTCTTATGACGCCAGCATCGACCATGTGCTGGATGTCCTGCGGGACGAAATGGAACAGACAAAAGACATCCCGGATATTCTGGAAACACCCGTCATTGTAGGTGTGACCGGGCTGGATGATTCCGCCGTTACCGTAAAAATCGTGGCAAAATGCCATGTGAAAACAAACATTTCCGTAGAAGCAGAGCTGCGCCGCCGCATCAAAAACCGGCTGGACAAAGAAGGCATCGAAATCCCCTTCCCTCAGCGCACCCTGCATATCGTACAGCAAAAGGAGGGATAAACCATGCAGTTTTCTGTTGGCGATATCGTACAAATGAAAAAAGACCATCCCTGTGGCTCCAACCAGTGGGAAATCCTGCGGACGGGCATTGATTTCCGCATCAAATGCTGCGGATGCGGACATATGGTCATGCTTCCCCGTGTGAAGTTTGAAAAAAATGTGAAAAAGGTCATCACCCCCGCAAAGCCGGAGGAATAAAAAAGACAGCTTTCTGTTTGCACAGAAGGCTGTCTTTTTTTGCGGAAAACCCCTGTTTTCCGCCATATTCCGACACCGGGAAATGAAACCGTTACATTCTGTCACAGACTGTTCTTTTTCTTCCAAAAAACTGTATTTTTATTTAATAAAAATGTAAGGATTCTTTTCGGGTAATGTAAAAATTGGAGCATATACTGTTTACACAAAACAGATTTTTGAGGTGACATAATATGAAAAATATGAAATTATATATGCTCTGTGGTGTACTGGTTCTGGGGCTTGCCGCCTGTCAGGCACAAAAAGAACCCGTCACCCCTCTGCCCACGGGAGAAGCCGCTGTTGAAGCCCAGGCATCCGTTTTTCAATCTCTGCGCATGGCAAATGGAAACGCCCTTGCCGTCAGTCTGGAAGCCACTCCCACAGAAACAGAAACACCCTTTTTCTACATAGAAGCCGCAAGGGATACGGAAGTGACTTTGTACTATAACTTCACCAAAGAAGCAGGCGACGCTCAGATCGGCTGTTATGCGGATGGCAGCAAAGAAAAAATGTCCGTTCCTTTGGATTCCTCCGCCGTAACGGAAGAAGTCAACAACGAAATGACCATTTCCCTTCAAAAAGGCATGAATGTGTTCTACATCACCGGTGACGGATGTTCCTGCAATGTAAGCTGTGAAATCAGCGGGTTGGACGAAAAAGACATTTATTACGCTGATACAAAACCGAAAGATATTGCCCCCTGATGATGAAAAAAGCGGGAATCTTTTTATGAAAGATTCCCGCTTTTGTTTTATTTCTTCCGCATAGCATTGAAGATCGCCAGCACTGCAACCCCTACGTCAGCAAAGACTGCCATCCACATGGTAGCCATACCCAATGCGCTGAGGAGAAGTACCAGAATTTTGATACCCAACGCAAAAACGATATTCTGCATAACAATTTTTCGAGTGTTCTTCGCGATACGCAGACCCACAGAGATTTTCCGCAGATCATCGTCCATAAGCACCACATCCGCCGCTTCCATGGCAGCATCGGAGCCCATAGCACCCATGGCAATGCCCACATCTGCCCCTGCCAGTACAGGTGCGTCGTTGATGCCGTCCCCTACGAAAGCCGTTTTAGCGTCCGCCTCCATTTCCGGCAGGTTTTCCAGAATATGCAGCTTATCTGCCGGCAGCAGTTCCGCATAGATGCGATGGATGCTCAGGGTCTTGCCCACCTTTTCCGCCGCTGCTTTGCCGTCACCAGTGAGCATGACTGTTTCTGTAACGCCATAAGGTGTCAGCGCCGCAAGAGCATCTGCCGCACCGTCTTTGATGGTATCATCCACCACCACATAGCCCTGATAGATGCCATCTTTTGCCACATAGACCACAGAACCGCTTCCTGCTGCTTCTGGACAGGCAACGCCTTCTTTTTCCATCAAACGGCGGTTCCCCAAAGCCAGACGGGCGCCTTTCCACTGACAAGTGATGCCCATACCGCCCTGTTCCGCGTAATCTGTTACCCCTTCGGGCTGTCTGCCTGTTTCCGTTTCAAAGTGTTTCGCAATGGCACGGGCAACGGGATGATTGGAAAGGCTTTCCCCTGCCGCCGCCATTTCCAGCAATGCTGCCGGGTTTTCGCCTTCGATTTTTGTTACGGTAAACTGCCCTTTTGTAAGGGTACCTGTTTTATCAAATACAATACGTTTTGTATGACACAGGGTATCCAGCACATTGCCGCCTTTGATGAGGATGCCGTTTTTGGATGCGGCACCAATGCCCGCGAAATAGCTCAAAGGCACAGACAATACCAACGCACAAGGACAGGATACAACTAGGAAGATCAGCGCACGCCCAATCCATTGAGAAAAAGCGCCCTGTCCCAGAATAGGCGGCACCACTGCCAAAAGCACTGCCAAACCAACCACCGCAGGTGTGTATACCCTTGCAAAACGTGTGATGAATTTTTCTGTCTTGGATTTCCGTCCGGCGGCGTTTTCCACCAGTTCCAGAATCTTCATGACCGTGGATTCTCCGAAGGGTTTTGTCACTTCCACATGAAGCAAGCCATCTCGGTTGATACATCCGCTGAGAACGGTGCTGCCTGCTTCCACTTCTCTGGGCAGAGATTCCCCGGTGAGGGCTGCCGTATCCAGCAGGGCACTGCCTTCTACCACTGTACCGTCCAGGGGGATTTTCTCCCCGGCTTTTACTACAATCACATCACCGATTGCCACCTGTTCCGGCGATACCTTCCGCAGGCTGCCGTCAGCTGTCAGCACATGAGCAAAATCCGGTCGGATGTCCATGAGTGCCGTAATGGAGCGGCGGGAACGACGGACAGCGTAGTCCTGGAAGGCTTCCCCCACCTGATAAAAGAGCATAACAAACACGGCTTCGCTCATTTCACCAATGACCATAGCACCTACCGTAGAAAGGGACATCAAGAAGTTTTCATCAAAAACTTGCCCTTTGAAAATATTCTTTAATGCCTGCAAAATAACATCATAACCAAAGATTGCGTAAGAAATCAAAAACAGTGCTGTCTGCCCCTGTTTCTGCCAAAGACAAGCCGCCACAAAAAACGCCAGTCCCACACCAAAACGGATAATCAGCTTTTTCCCTGTGGCTTCTTCCTGTGCATGTGTATGCCCGCAGCAATCCCCATCACAATGTCCATGAGAAATCCCGCAGCTCTGTCCCTGTTCTGCCAAAGACACTTCCACATCTTTTTCGTACTTGTGTACCGTTTCCGTTACTTTTTCCAGCAGTTTTGTCCGGTCTGCTTCTGCCGCAGGCACCAGTCGCATTTCCTGCTTCAGCAGATTGATTTCCGCTTCTTTTGTTTCCGGCATTTCTCCCACGGCTTTTTCGATTTTCCCCGCGCAATTGGCACAAGTCAATCCCTTCAGAGAAATGGTCATTTCTCCTTGAGGCTTCTTCTTTTCCACAAGGGATACTTCCACATCTTTTTCGTACTTGTGTACCGTTTCTGTTACTTTTTCCAGCAGTTTTGTCCGGTCTGCTTCTGCCGCAGGCACCAGTCGCATTTCCTGCTTCAGCAGATTGATTTCCGCTTCTTTTGTTTCCGGCATTTCTCCCACGGCTTTTTCGATTTTTCCCGCGCAGTTGGCACAGGTCAGCCCTTTCAGGGAAATGTTCATTTCTTTCATGCTTCACACCTCTGATCCTATTATATTTGATTATATGAGTAGTTATTCATGTATTGCCTAAAAATTTTTGCGGACGAAAGCGATCTTCCGCCGCAAATTTAATCTTCTTCATAGCCATATTTATGGCGAATATGGGTGGTACCCTGTTCCAGAACTGTACGCACATGGTCGTCGTCCAAAGAATAATAAACGGTTTTCCCTTCCTTCCGATACCGCACCAGACAATTCTGCCGCAGTACCCGCAGCTGATGGGATACTGCCGACTGGGTCATATCCAGCGCGTCCGCCAGTTCCCCCACATTCTGCTCCTGATCCATCAAAAGACGCAGGATGCGAATACGGGTGGCATCGCCAAAGACTTTGAAAAATTCCGCCAAATCCTTGACAAAATCATTGTCCAGCTCCCGAATCATATCCACTTCTTCTCTATGCTGTTCCATGGAGCTTCGCCCCCTTCATTTGAATATCTGCTCATATATTAACATTTTGATTTCCATTTGTCAACGTCATTTTCAGGCAGTCCAATAAGTTCCACAAACCCCCGGAGTGCATGGGGCATAGCAACTTCCTTCAGCCGCACCATGCCAATCTGACGTTTTGGAACCGGCGGCACTAATGGGATTTCATAAAGTCCCCCTGACGAGAGGGCTTCTTCCGTAAATTCCCGAATGACAAAAGTCAGCCCCAGATTGATTTTCGCAAAACTTACCAACAGATCACTGCTGCCAAGTTCCAAAATGGGATTCAGTTCCACGCCGTTTTCTCTGGCATATTTATCCAGGCAGCGGCGGGAATTGCTCAAGTCCTCCAACAGCAGCAGAGGATACTTGGGCAGACTGCGCGCATCCAGTCCCACCTGTGCCAAAGGGCGATACCGCTCGCCGCCAATCAGCACATCCTGAATGTCTATACAAGGGGTCACATCCAGATCCCCATCCCCTTCAATGGGCAGATTCACAAAACACACATCCACACTGCCGTTTCGCAGCAGGCGCAGAGATTCGTAAGTGGTCTTATTGGTGACTTTGATGCTGATATCAGGAAAACGCTTATGGTACTGCTCCAGATAAGGCAGCAAAAAATGAGCGATAACGGAATCACTGGCACCTATCTTCAATTCCCCTGTTTCCATGTGGAGCATCTGAAAATACTTATCCTCTGCCGCCTGGATAAGCCCCATGGCCTGGGACAGATAGGTATAGAGTGTTTTTCCTTCCGCAGTGGGATAGACGCCCCGCGCCGTCCGCACCAGCAATTCTCCTCCCATGCGTTCCTCCAGCTGCCGCACCGCCATGCTCACTGCCGGCTGGGAAATATAAAGCTCCTTTGCCGCCCGGGACATGTTCCCTGTCCGCACCACAGCACAGAAAATACGGTATAGATCCAGTGAAATATCTGCCCTCATCATTCCATTCCTCTCTGCCTTTGACATTTTTCCTATGATAACCATTTCGCCGGAAAAATGTTTTTTCCTGCAAACAAACACAGAAAAAGAAAAAGTGCGAAATCCCTTGTAAAAAGAGATTCCGCACTTATGATGTTATTGACCTGCGGGCACCAGCGTCGGCTGCTCTGTGGCAAATCTATCATCTTGCACCAAAACATCAGTAGACTGCTTCGCAAAGAGGCTCATGCCGCCGCCTTCTTCTTTGGCTGTTTCGTAATACATATCGCCATTCTGAAGGGTGTACATTTCCACCGCATCCATGCCATTCTTTTTGCAGCGGTAAAGTTCTTCGCCATAGTTCACCACATCTTCCCCAATCAAATTTGTCACCACATGACCCTTGATGGCATCCATCACTTCCGGAATTTTTTTCAGATAAGCTGGGTTACATTTCTGGCGAAGCAATTCCAGCAAAAAGGTCTGCTGTACTTCAATGCGCTTTAAATCCCCTTCCGGATAACCTCTCCGATACCGCAGCAGCCCCACAGCGTCTTTCCCGGACAAGGTCTGTTCTCCCGCCTTCAGATGGATGGAAAGATCCTGATAGAAATCGTCATAGTCCATATCCTGCGGCACCGTAAAGGTGACACCGCCCAGAGTGTCCATGACCGCTTCCAAGGCCGTCAAGTCCATCCGCACATAATCCTTTACAGGTCGTCCTGTGATTTCCGAAACCGCCTGAATGAGCTTTTCATCCCCATTTTCCTGAATCAGCAAAGCGGCAATCTTCATGTTGTCTGTAATGAAAGTATCTCTGGGTATGGAAAGGATGGTTGCCTTTCCTTCTTCCGACATTTCATAGGTGAAAATGGTATCAGGCACACCGCGATCGTCTACGCCTACAAACAGCAGACTGCCTTCCTCTGCCAGACCGCCGATTTCATAAGCTGTTTCCACCTTCTGTTCTTTTGTCACATAAGTTTCCCTGAGGGTACAGCCTGTCAGCCACGCTGCCCCCAAAAGTGCTGTCCCCACACAGACACTCAGCAGTAATTTTTTCATCCCCACAGGTTTTTGATTGCGAATCATGGTAAACCTCCTTTGTAATTGTTTCTTCTCACTTGCCATTTGTGTGGTCAAAATCTGCTTTTTGGCCATTGCCTCCGCCAATAGCTCCAGAATCACCCGCATGTAGTCATCCCGTTTTGCCTGCTCCATAGACCGTACCACACACCAGTCACAGGAAATTTCGCAGGCTTCCTGCATCTGCGCCGCCGCCACATATACCATGGGATTGAACCAATGGATAGACGTTGCCAGAACTGCCAGCCACCGCCAAATAATATCCCCACGGCGGTAATGCACCAGTTCATGACGCAGCACATAAGGCAAACGGCTTTCTGTCAGGGCTGTTTCCGGCAGAATCAGCGTCGGTCTGAAAATCCCCATGACCATAGGCGAAACTGCCGCTGTTGTTTCACAGACCCGCAGGCCTTTCGGTACCCCGTCCAGTTCCATAGGCTCTCCTGTTCGACAAATGTTCCTGCTAAATCGAAAATAGCCTGTCAGACGGTATCCAAGGCTCCCCAAAGCCCCTAATACCCAAATGACCGCCAACACATCCCACCAGGGAATGGACGGCAAAGCCGTTTCTTCCATAACAGGCAGGATTTCCTCCGCAGGTGCTTCAACAGTATCCATGGGAGCGGACTGTTCTGTTACAGTCAGTTCCGCTGCCGTAAGCGGTATCCTCTGCACCATCTGTTTTTCCTGCATAGGCTGCACAAGGGCAGGCACTTTTACGGAAACAGGCACCACCATCACCAGCAGAACACCTACCCACAGCACATACTGCCATGTAGGTGAAAACTGCTTTCCTGCCCATTTCTTCAGCGCCAGCAAAATGCCCGCAAGCAGACTGCCTGCCACAGAAAGCACCAAAAAAGTCTGAAACCATTCCGTCACCTTCATTCCCTCCTTTCTTCGGAAACATCACAGGTCAAACATTTTCCGAATGTCCTCCAAATCCTCTTTGGTCATGTTCCCCCCTTGGAACAGGGACACTGCCAGTTCTTTAGCAGAGCCGTGATACAGTCTGTCAATGAGTGTTTCCGTCTGTTCCTTCTGATAAGCTTCCCGCTCCCAAACTGGGCGATAGTAAATGATACGGTTTTTCTTTTCCGATACAACCGCGCCTTTTTCCGCCATGCGCAGAAGCAGTGTGCCTACGGTGTTGTACTTCCATTTGTTGTTTTCCAAACGGTCGCAGACATCCTGTATTTTGAGGGGTTCCTCTGCCTCCCAAAGCACCTGCAATACTTCCAGTTCCGCTTCACTGATTTTCATTTTTTCCTCCATGTGGGTTTCGCCTCCTCTCTCTTACGTTTGTAGTTTAATTATAACTTACAACTGTAAGAGTAATTTGTCAACCTGTTTTCCAAACTTTCGAAAAATGTAAGAATTTCAGGCACAAAAAAAGAGCCTAGAACAGACTCTTTTTGAAGATACTTCTTTACGCTTTTTTGATAAAAGCAATGCCAACAATACCGGGGCCGGCATGGGTGCCTACCACACAGCCAATGTCCCCATAGAGCTGGGTTCTGCCGGCAATGAGATCACCGCAGACTTCTTTGAATTTTTCATAGTTTTCCATGGACTGGGCATGGCCAAGGAGCACAGGATAAGCATCGTCAATGCCTTCCTCCTCCACCATCTGCTTCAACTGGGCATACATCTTTTTATTGCCTCTGGCTTTGCCCAGCATGAGTACTTTCCCATCCAGAATGCCCATCAGAGGACGGATATTCAGCATGGTACCAAGCGCCGCCGCTGTGCCGGAAAGTCTGCCGCCTTTTTTCAGGTATTCCAATGTTTCGATACCAGCGCAGATGCGTACACGGCTAGTAAGACCTTCCATCTCTGCCATGATTTCTGCCGCTGTTTTGCCTTCATTGGCTCTCTGGGCAGCGATTTCCACCAGCAGCCCCAGAGAAAGGCAGGTGGTGCGGGAATCCAAAATATGGATTTCGTCCCGTTCCAATGTATTCTTGGCAATATTGGCAGACTGCACCGTGCCACTCAAATCTGAAGAAATCAGCAGGCACACCACTTCGTCAGCTTCTTCCAGCGCCGCCGTAAACACTTCCTCAAAAGTATGGGGTGTGGGCTGTGCTGTGGTGGGGAAAGATTTTTCCGTCCGCAGTTTTTCATAAAATTCTGTTTTGCTTAAGTTTACGCCATCCAAATAGATGTCATCACCGATGTGCACCGTCAAAGGCACACAAATGACGCCAAGCTCCTCCATGCGTTCCTTTGTCAGGTCGCAGGTGCTGTCTGTAATGATTTTTACCATGGGGATTTCCCTCCTCATCTATATACAAAACCAGTTTTTTACACCATTCAAAAATATATCTAACTCTAATTATAATAGTTTCGAAAACCACGTCAATAGATTCTCCAAAAATACAGAGAATCTTTCTAGGATTTTCAAAGAAATGTAAGATTTTGCGCAAAAAACGTAGTTTTCTATAAAAAAAGATAGCCGGAAACCCTTTTATCCTAAGGATTCCGGCTATCTTCGTTTTTTATATTTTACCAGTTCAAATATCCTAATGACTCCCACGCTTCCAGTGTAAACTGAGCTGCCGCCATCATCATGGCAAAAAGTCCAAGGAGAATCATCATCACAATTGCGCCTTTGTCATAGACCCATTTGGTTTCCGACTGCCGCAGGCTCAGAAGTGTTTCCGCTCCCAGAGAGATCAGCAGCAACGGCCAGAACCGCAGGATCAGCCCATAGGACAGGCCATCCCAGAAGGTATGCACCAGAAAGAGGATGCCGAATACCACCAGAGAGCCGCCCAAAGTCACAGAACCAATCCGACGTGTTGCCATTTCTTACACCTCCTCGTCTTCGTCCTCGTCCTCCACATCCTCTTTTTTCACAGGAGTTCCGCGCAGCATCCGCACACCTGCGTAAAGAATCAGAACCGCAATGGCCAAACGAGGCAGCAGGTTTTGCAGACTCCACAAAATCTCTCTGAAGAAGTCCGGCAAAATCCAGCCAAACAAATCCAGCATACTGTTCCACAGCAGAATGACACCAACCACTACCAGCACCACCGCAATGGCTTTTTTGCGGTTTTCTGTCAATGTGCCCAGCTGAAAATCACGGTCATCGAAGAACAGGATCTTATCTTCCAGTGCATGAAATTCTTCCGGCGGCAGGCTCCGCAGGTGATGCACATGGAAAAAACTATAAAACCAAATCAAAGGCAGCAAAATCATCAGTTCTTCTATGCCCAGAAAAGAGGCTACAATACTGACAACCGCACACAGCCCCATAAGGCTCAAGCCCTGCTTGAAAAAGCCCATATACATTTCCCCTGCGCCGGGGATCAATGAAAATATGAATGTCCAAAATCCGTTTTTCTTATTTGCCATAATCAAATACCTCCGTAATATGTTTCATTGCGAAATCGGAAAAGCCCGTCACACCATCGCTGAGGATTTTCGTTCCCTGCTGCATATAGTCCAGCAGGCTTTCCTTTTCTTCTTCCTCCTGTACCATCTGCTGTGCCTTGCCGTAAGGAGATTCCTCGTAGGAGCCATGACCCATAGGCAGTGCCAACAGCACCAAAGACGCTGCCATTGCCGCGCCGATTTTCAATTGATAAAAAATCCGTTTCGTTTTAGAAGAAAACCGGATATCCGCCTGATTTTCTTCCTCCAGTCTGGCGATTTTCTCCATAACGCCCCGTTCCAATGACGGCGGCGCTTGCAGCAGACCGCCCTGCTCCAGTTGCATAATCATTTGTTCTAATTGTTCCTCTGTGAAACGCTGTCCCATGGCATCTGCTCCTTTCCGTATATTTTCTGTAATCTGGCACGGGCACGGTAAATCTGTGTCTGCACCGTTTTGATGTTTTTGTTCTGCTCTGTGGCAATCTCCTCGGGACTTTTCTCCTGACAGAAATACGCCACGGCAATGTCCCGGTAAGGCGGCTTCAGACTTTCACAGGCTCGCCACAGCTCTGCCTGCACTTCCTCCGCCAGCACTTTGTTTTCCACATTTTCCCCGTCTGCCAGTTCCAAAAAGACATTTTCGTCCTGGGGGATAGCGCCCCGACGGTTCTTTCTCTGGAAATCCAGGCATTTATTCATGGCAATGCGGCATAGCCACGCCTTTTCGTGCTGGCCGTCAAAAGAGTCCAGATGCTCATAGGCCGCCACGAATGTTTCCTGTGCCAGATCCTCCGCTTCAAAATAATTCTGCGTCATTTGATAGCAGAGGGAAAAGATCAAATTTTGATAATCGCTGAGCAGTATGGCGATTTGTTTTGCCCTGTCGATACGCTCACCCCCTTTTTCTTCTGTTTCATTTCTTTTCATCATCTAAAACGAAGGTGATTTCATTTTTTCTTCAACTTTTTGCAACCTTAAACAAATCTTAAAAGACTGGTGAAAAACGGCTGAAAAAAAGGACGATCCTATCCTCAGGGGCTTCTTCATCAGAAAACAAAGAAAGCTGAAATCTTTATAGTACAAAGGATTCCAGCTTTCTTATTTTTACAGAATTTAATTGGGTATGTTTTCTTCTGAAGACAGCCGTTGCAGCTCCCCTTAAGAAATGAAGGAAAAAGAAAAACAATGTTTTCTTAAGAGGAGGCTGCTTTCGAATGGTCGTCCTTTTCCATTTTTCATTTAATCTAAAAACCGTTCGATTTCCGCCCAAAGTTCCTGTACGCCTGTTTTCTTTTCGCCGCTGAAAGGAATCAGCACATCGTCAGGGCCCAGACCCAATGTTTTCCGGATCACAGAAAGATGTTTCTGGATCTGGCTGCGGTTGATCTTATCGGATTTGGTAGCGGCAATGATGATGTCATAGCCATAGTGTTTCAGCCAGTCATACATCATGATGTCGTTTTTGCCGGGCTCATGGCGGATGTCGATAAGGAGGATGATGGCACGGAGTTCTTCCCGTTTCTGGAGATATTCCTCGATCATCATGCCCCATTTGGCGATTTCCGTCTTAGGCGCCTTTGCATAGCCATAGCCGGGCAAGTCTACCACATACATGCAGTCGTTGACGTCATAAAAATTGATGGTTCTTGTTTTGCCGGGCTGGGAGCTGGTACGGGCCAGGGCTTTTCTGCCCAGCATGGCATTAATGAGCGTAGATTTGCCTACGTTGGATTTGCCCGCAAAGGCAATTTCCACTTTACCGTCGGTAGGATACTGGGAGAATTTCGTTCCCACTGCCGCCAGTGATGACTGTTTTACTTCCATACGCTTTCCCCTTTCGCCAGTGCGTGTTTCAGCACATCGTCCATTTCTTTTGCCAGAACAAATTCCAGCCCTTCTTTGATTTCATCGGAAATTTCCTGCAAATCTTTTTCGTTCTGTTTCGGCAGAATCACTGTTTTTACGCCGGCTTTTTTCGCCGCCAGCACTTTTTCCTGCAAACCGCCGATGGCAAGAACGCGTCCGCGGATGGTCACTTCACCGGTCATTGCCACATCATTTCTGACTTTCGCCCCTGTCAAAGCGGAGAGCATAGCAGTGGTCATGGTGATACCGGCAGAAGGGCCGTCCTTGGGTGTTGCCCCTTCGGGAATGTGGATATGCAGGTCTTGCTTTTTATAGAAATCCGGTTCCACTTTGAAACGGTCGCTCTGAGAGCGGATGTAGCTGATGGCCGCTTCCGCGGATTCCTTCATGACTTTCCCCAGATTACCTGTCAGACGGAATTTGCCGTCACCAGGCATGTTGTTTACTTCCACGGAAAGGGTGGTGCCGCCTACGGCTGTCCACGCCAGTCCACGAACGATACCCACCTGAGGTTCATCGTAAATACGGTCTTCTGTGAATCTGGGTTTGCCCAAAATTTCTTCCAGATTTTTCGCTGTCACGGTCATGGATTTCTTTTCGCCGCTGATGATGGCTTTGACAGCCTTGCGGCATACCTGACCGATGGTACGTTCCAGCTGACGAACGCCTGCTTCTCTAGTGTAGCCGTCAATAATCATTTCCACGGCTTCGGGGCGAATCTTCAGCTGACTGCCCTTGAGCCCATGGCGTTTCATCTGTTTTTTCACCAGATGTTCTGTGGCGATATGCTGTTTTTCTGTTGCTGTATAACTGCCCAGCTCAATGATTTCCATTCTGTCACGGAGAGGGCCTGGAATGGGTTCCAGACTATTTGCTGTACACATAAACAGTACCTTGGACAGGTCATAAGGCATTTCCACATAGTGGTCGCGGAATGTAAAATTCTGTTCCCCATCCAGCACTTCCAACAGTGCCGCCGCAGGGTCACCGTTATAGGATACCCCCAGCTTGTCCACTTCATCCAGCAGCATCAAAGGATTGATGGTGCCCACCTGTTTCATGGCATTCATGATACGGCCGGGCATGGCGCCGATGTATGTTCTGCGGTGGCCGCGGATTTCCGCTTCGTCTTTCACGCCGCCCAAAGACATACGCACATATTTCCGGTTCAATGCCTTTGCCACAGAACGGGCAATGGATGTTTTGCCGACACCGGGAGGGCCCACCAAACAAAGGATGGTGGCTTTTTCCTCTGGGGCGTTTTTCCGCACCGCCAGATATTCCAAAATACGTTCTTTTACTTTTTCCAAACCGTAATGATCTTCATCCAGAATTTCCGCTGCCTGTTTCAGATCGAAAGTTTCTTCGGTCATTTCATTCCAAGGCAGGTTCAAAAGGGTGTCGATATAACTGCGGGACACGTTGGATTCGGGAGAAGTTACAGGAATCTTCATCATACGGTCGATTTCCTTCTCTACGGTTTTCCGCACTTCTTCGGGAAGGTTCTTTTCCTCCAGACGACGGCGGAATTCCGCAGCGTCAGCGCCGATGCCGTCTTTATCCCCCAGTTCTTCCTGAATGACCTTCAGTTCTTCTCTGAGGAAATATTCCCGCTGGTTTTTGTCGATGGCATCCTTTGTTTTCGCTTCGATTTCCCGTTTCACTCGCAGCACCTGCTGTTCGTAGCGCATGATTTCCATGACTGCCTGCAAACGGTCATAAGGATTCAGAATTTCCAGAATCCGCTGTTTCCGGTCAAAGGAAATTTCCAGTCCTGCCGCAATGACGTCTGCCAGTTTGCCGGGCTTTCCTGATGCCAGCACATTGGGCAGCAAATCCACTGCTGTGGTATTGGGCACGAACTTTGCGTACTCTTCATACAAATCCTGAGCAATACGCATTTCCGCCGCTGTATGTACCTCCGGCAGTTCCGGGAAATCCTGGGCAATGGTGGTGATTTCCGCATAATCACATTTGCGTTTATGCTGCACTGTTTCCAGTCTGCCGCGGATGACACCTTCTACAATGACATGGGTCATGTTGCCAGGGAGTTTCAAAATCTGTTTGATGGTAGCCACGGTACCGAATTCGTACAGGCCCATCTGTTCGGGACTTGCGTCTTCGGGGTCACGCTGCGCCACCAGGAAAATACGCTTGTCGCCTTCATCTGCCACTTCCAGCGCATCCAGAGATTTCTGTCTGCCTACGGGGAAGCTGATTGCCATATTGGGAAATACCGTCAGGCCTCTCAAGGCCATCATAGGTAATTGTATTCTCTCTTTTGTTTCTATCATCTATTTCACCTCTATCTCATAGGCTTTTACACACAGGCTTTTTGCCTAATCAAGTTATTATACAACAGAACTGGCTTTCGGTCAATTCCCACCAATACACAAGGTTATATTTTTTCTGGAAAATATGGCTTTTCTTTGACCGTTCATACATTGACAATCCCTTTTATTCCATACTAAAATAAAACCGATTCATTACAAAAGAAAAAATGCATTTTAAGGAGGAAATACAAATGATTGGATTAGGAACACTCATCAATGTCGGCGGCATATTATTGGGCGGCCTTCTGGGCGCCCTTTTCGGCAAAGCCATAAACGTCAGAATACAGGAAACCATCATGAAAGCCACTGGGCTTTGTGTCATTTTTCTGGGCATCGGCGGTGCCATTGAAAAAATGATGACGGTCACAGAATCAGGACTCACCAGCGGCGGCACCATGATGATTATTGGTTCTTTTGCCATTGGTTCCCTCATCGGGGAAATATTGAACATTGAGAAACATCTGGAACACTTCGGCGAATGGCTGAAGGAAAAGACCAAAAACGACCGTGATACAAAATTTGTAGACGGCTTTGTGAACACTTCCCTGACGGTATGCATCGGCGCCATGGCAGTGGTCGGCGCCATTCAGGACGGCATTGCCGGGGATTACTCCATATTGGCGGCAAAAGCGGTCTTAGACCTAATCATCGTCATCATCATGACCACATCCATGGGAAAGGGCTGTATCTTCTCTGCCATTCCTGTGGCAATCTTTCAGGGATGCATCACCATACTGTCCCGTTTCATTGAGCCTTGGATGACAGAACAGGCACTGGCCAACCTGTCCCTTACTGGCTCCATGCTGATCTTCTGCGTAGGCGTCAATCTGATCTGGGAGAAAAAATTCAAAGTTGCCAATATGCTCCCCACCATCGTCATTGCAGTCATTTGGGCACTGCTTCCCTTAGGGGCATAACAGAATATACAAAACGCGTGAAATACCAAGATTTTACGCGTTTTTTTATTGGAAAAACAGCTTTTCTAATAAATTCTTACGTTTGGGACATCTGCCTTGTCTTTCCGCTTTCGCCATCTTAAAATGTTCTTATAAAGAAACATGCAAATTCCTGTGGAGAAACAAAAAGGGGGCATTTTTATGGAACTGCTGCGAGAAGAATACAAAAAACTGTCCAAGTTCGTAGTGCTCTTTGTCATTCCATGGCTGATTCTTTTCAATCTGCTTTTATGCTGGCTGGATATGACTTTCCCGAAATTCCCATTGCCATTGTTTTTGCTGCTGTATGCTCTCATAATCGCTGCCTTATTTTCTCTGGGATATGTCTGCGGCAAAAGGCGCTGCCCTGTTCTGGCTCTGGCTGTGGGCTGTCTGCAATATCTCCTCTACAATCTGCTTTCCTTCCTGCCTGTTTCCTTAGGGTTGGAACATTCCTGGCAATGGAGTGATGTCACGATGCTTCTGTCTCCCCTGATACTGCCTTTGGTTCTGCTCCTTTTTATGGGCATGGGGTATCTGAGCGGACGGTCTGCTGCTCCAAAAACAGATGATGTCAAAAAAAGCCTTTCCCCGCTTTTTTCGAAAGCATATCTGCTTTATCTGATGCCGTGGATGATGCCTCTGATTTATTGCTTTGAAGGAACAAGGGTGCAGAACCTCCCCTTCTTTGTCATACCTCTTTTGCTCTGCGGCATCTTTGTGGCGCTGTTCCTCATTTCTCTGGGATGCAAAAAGAAAGCTCTGCTCTTTGGCATGGGATTACAACTCTGTTACCTGATTCTTGAGGGATTGCATCTGGATATCCCAGGCATATTTTTCTCTCTGTTTTTCCTGCCTTGTATCTCTCCTTTTTTCGTCGTACAAATCATGGGCTACCGTCTTGGGAAAACAACTAACTGACATAAAATCTTCATAAGAAAACAAAAGGAAGCCGAAATCCTGCTGATACAGAGGATTTCGGCTTAGGGGCAGCTTCATAAGAAAACAAAGAAAGCCAAAACCCTTATGATTACAAAGGATTTTGGCTTTTTTATTTTTTGAAGATTTCATTGTTATGTTTTCTTAAGGGGGATTTGCTTTCCTTATTTTTGCAGCCCTTCTGCTGTCAAAATGCCTCTTTGTGGCATACCTGCCTGTTTTTCTTCTTTCTTTGTAAAGACCATTTCCAGCAGTTCACTGATTTCCTCCACGGGAACCGCTTCCAATCCTAACCGCTCATACCTTCCCTGCCAATTTGCCTTAGGGATATAAGCACGAGTTACGCTGGCTTCTTCTGCCGCCTGCAATTTCTCCGTGACACCGCCCACAGGCAGTATGTTTCCTGTCAGGGAAATTTCTCCTGTCAGTGCCACATCTCCCGGCACTGCCGCTCCCGTAAAAGCGGAATAGGCCGCCAGAAACATAGCTGTGCCTGCCGAAGGGCCATCCACAGGCATACCTCCGGGGAAATTGATATGAACGGCATACTGGCTCCGGTCAAAGCCGTATCCTTCCAGCACCGTCAGCACATTTTCCGCGGAACTGCGGGCATTGCTTTTTCTTTTGCTGACACCATGGGGACTGCGGATTTCCTCTTCCTCCACAATGCCCGTTACCTGCAAATATGGTGCTGTACTTTTGAGCATCTTCACTTCCACCGTCAGCACGGCACCGCCCATACCGCCTGTGACAGCCAGACCGTTCACCACGCCCACACGGGGCACAGCCGTCACTTTCTGGCGGGGATAAGGCTGATAATGGCCTGCTTCTGCCACCCATTCCAAGTCGGCACTGCCTACCCAGTTGCGCCCCTTCATTTCCGCCAGAGAGGCTAAGGACTGCACCAGACGCACCGTATCCCTGCCGCCGCCGGCATAGAGGGCAATTTTTCCGCATAGACCATCTTCGTATTGCAGTCCCACTCGTTCCATACTGTCGGCGGCAATCTGCTCCACAGCTTCGGGACGCAGACCGTCAAAGAAAATCTCTGTACAACGGGAACGCAGTGCTGCCGGCAATTCCGAAGGATTTCTGGTGGTTGCTCCGATCAGGCGAAAATCCGCTGGCAGTCCTTTCTGGAAAATCTCGTGGATATAGGGAGGAATCCGCTTATTTTCTCGGCTGTAATAACTGCTCTGGAACTTCGCCACACGGTCTTCCAGCACCTTCAGCAGGCGGTTCATCTGAATCGGATGGAGCTCCCCGATTTCGTCAATGAACAGCACGCCCCCATTGGCTTCACTAACAGCGCCGGGCTGGGGACGTGGAATCCCCATCTGTCCGAAAGCCCCTGCCCCCTGATAAATGGGGTCATGGACAGAGCCCAAAAGAGGATCTGCAATGCTTCGCTCGTCAAACTGCAATGTGGTGGCGTCCACCTCCACAAATTTCGCGTTAGGAGAAAAAGGGGAATTCCGTCGTCCTTTGGCTTCCTCCAGCACCAGTCTTGCCGCCGCCGTTTTGCCTACACCGGGTGGGCCATAAATGATGATATGCTGGGGATTGGGGCCGCAAAGAGCCGCTCTGAGGGCACGAATGCCCCGCTCCTGCCCCACGATCTCGCCCAAGGACTTGGGACGAGTTTGTTCCGTCAATGGCTCTGTCAGTCCCACCTGCCGCATGGCATCCAGCTTTTCCATCTCCCGCTCGTTCTCCTCCATGGAAATGCCGTCCCGTCCGCCTTTCCGCCGAGAACCGCTCCGCAGGAAATACCACGCCCCCAGCAGGAAAAATAACATCTGTGCAAAAAATAAAAACCATCCGCTCACATCCACGCCTCCTTTTTATAGAGGTAGTATGTGCCGAATGGTTTTCTTTCATACGTTTGAAATGGTAATGCCGTACAGTTCCACATCTTCCGCAGGCGCGTTGCCTTCGGTGATGGAATACATGAAATCGTCTGTGCTGTCCGGCGTATATACATACTCATCATAGTATTCCCAGTCATTCATATAAGGATTGCCATAATGGTCATATCTGCGATACTGCTGATACTGCACCGCATTGGCGAAAATACCAACGAAAAACAGTACCGCACTGATGGACAGGACAATGCCGATGGCAATATAAACTAGGGCTGCCCGTGAGAAATTCCGGCGGTTCACATTGCCGTTTTTCCCAAATGCCCACAAAAGCAGCACCACCAGATTCACCACTGGAATACACATAATCAGAAACATAATCAGATAGCCGCCCACAGTAATGGGTTCCGTATCCAGATGGGGTTCCTCTTTCTTTTGACTTTCCGCATGGGATGCTTTGGACTGTTCCGCTCCATCCCCTGCTGTGATGGGCTTGCCGCAGACAGTACAGAACCGATCTTCCTCGTCCACAGAAGCGCCGCAATGGTTACAGAATTTTGACATATTCTTTTCCCCCTTCCCTTTTCCTGGATTTTTTTATAGTATATCACATTTTACTGCCGCAATCTTTCATTTTTTCTTACAAAACTTTTTTTATTTTTGATTGTAAACCATTTTAATTCTAATTAGTTGACTTTCAAAAACAAAAAGCGTATCCTCCTTACAGAAAGAAAAGGAGGCCTCTGCCATGACCAAAACACGCACACTGACCATAACCGCGCTGATGACAGCCGTCATTTGCATATTCGCACCCATATCTATTCCCATCCCCATCAGTCCTGTCGCTTTGACGCTGGGTACATTCGCCATGTATCTGACAGCCTATGTGCTGCCGCTAAGACAAGCTCTGGCTGCCATTGGGCTGTATCTGCTTCTAGGCGCCGCTGGGCTGCCTGTTTTTTCCGGCTACACAGCAGGACTTTCCCGTTTTGCCGCTCCCGGCGGCGGGTATCTCATTGGATTTCTGTTCCTGACGGGTATCAGCAGTCTGTTTGTTTCCCGTTTTCCCAGGAACATTCCGGCACAAATGGGCGGTTTGTTTCTAGCAACCATCATCAATTATATTCTTGGCACCGCATGGATGGCATACCTGACAAACACCACGTTTTTACAATCCCTGCCCATGGGAGCGCTGGTGTTCCTGCCCTTGGATATTGTAAAAATCATCATCGCCTGCCTGCTGGGCAACCGCATCCGTGCTTATCTGCATATGTAAATAAAAAAAGAGAGAATTCTGAAACGAAAGGAGTTCTCTCTTTTTTACAATACAAGCCACTGTGCCACATTGAAGAAAATCACCAGCGCCACCGCGTCCACCACCGTGGTAATGAGGGGGCCGGCCATGATGGCAGGGTCTAATTTACAAACTTTTGCGCCAATGGGCAGGACGCAGCCCATGGCTTTTGCCACAACCACTACAAAGCCCATGCTGACAGAAACGGTCAGATCCACCATAATATCCGTGGAAGGGCTGAAAATGGTCTGTTTCACGAAGTTCAGTGCCGCCAGAAGGACACCGCAGATCATACCTACCTGGATTTCTTTCCCCATGACCCGCAAAATATCTCTGGGGCGGATGTCCCCCAAGGACATCCCACGAATGATGGTAGCAGAGGTCTGGGAACCGGCATTGCCGCCGGTACCTGTCAGAACAGGGATGAATGCCGCCAACTGAACCGCCTGGCTGAGGATGGCGTCATAGCCGGAAATGATAGCACTGCTGAGGGTACCAGAAATCATCAGTACACACAGCCACACAATACGGTTTCGTGCCAGTTTTGTCACAGGTGTTTTCAGATATTCCTCATCGGAAGGCAGCAACGCCGCCATTTTTTCCATATCTTCCGTGGTTTCTTCGTCGATAACGTCCACGATATCGTCTACGGTGATGATACCTACCAGACGGTTTTCCCCGTCTACAACAGGCAGGGAAATGAAGCTGTATTTTCGAAACAGATTTGCCGCTTCTTCCTGGTCGTCCAAAGTGGCAATGGAGATGACATCTTCCTCCATAAGTTCTTCTACCAATTTATCTTCATCGGCAAAGAGCAGTGTTCTGAGGGGCAGTACCCCCACCAGATGCTTTTTGTCGTCAATAACATAACAGGTGTAAATGGTTTCTTTATCCAGACCGTTTTTGCGGATAATCTCCATGGCGCGCTTTGCTGTCATGGTTTTGGAAAGGTGCACAAACTCTACGGTCATCAAACTTCCGGCGGAGTTTTCGGGATAATGCAGGAAACGGTTGATGAGAGCACGGGTTTCCCTGTCTGTATTTCGCAGGACTTTGCTTACCAGATTGGCAGGGGCTTCCTCCAGAAAGTCGATGGTATCGTCCAGATACATATTATCTACGATGTTCCGTACTTCCGTATCCGTAATGGATGTGACCAGCATTTCCTGGGTGTCATTGTCCAGGAAAGAGAAGGCTTCTGCCGCCATATCCTTAGACAGCAGACGGAAGAGGAACAATTGCTTATCCGCCGGCAGTTCTTCCAGAAATTCCGCCACGTTGGCAGGGTTTTCTTCATTCAGTTCTTCTCGCAGCAGGATATACTGTCCTTTTTCAATAAGTTCCTGCCACTTTTCCACCGTTTTATTCCATTCTTCCATGTCACACCTCCTTCGGAATATCGTTTCTCATGCTCTTACAGCAACAACATGGTTGCGATGCTGAAATAAATAATCAATGCCACAGCGTCCACCAGTGTGGAAATCAAAGGGCCTGCCATCATGGCCGGGTCTACCTTCAAAATCTTTGCCAGTATAGGCAGAGTACAGCCGATGGTCTTAGACAGCACTACAACGGCCGCCATACTGATGGAAACGGTAAAGTCTACCAAAAAGCCCGTACTTGGGCTGAAAAATGTCATACGTACCATATTGACTGCCCCCAGGGCAATGCCGCAGAGCGCGCCAACCCGGACTTCTTTCCAGACAACCCGGAGTACATCTTTCACTTCGATTTCTCCCAGTGCCATACCACGAATGATCATGGTGGAAGCCTGAGAGCCTGCGTTCCCCCCGGTACCTGTGATGATGGTGATGAAGCTGGAAAGGGCCATAACCGTTGCCAATAAGGTTTCATAATGGCTGATAACCAGGGAGCTGAGGGTACCGGATACCATCAGTACGCACAGCCACACAATACGGTTTCGTGCCAGCTTCAGCACAGGGGTTTTCAGATATTCTTCGTCGGAAGGCAGCAATGCTGCCATTTTTTCCATATCTTCCGTGGTTTCCTGTTCGATAACGTCCACGATATCGTCCACGGTGATGATGCCTACCAAGCGGTTTTCCAAGTCCGTAACAGGCAGCGCCATCCAGTTATATTTCTTGAAGATCTGTGCAACTTCTTCCTGGTCGTCGGTGGTGTGTACAGATACCACGTCTTCTTCCATCAAGTCCTGCACCAGTTCTTCATCCTTGGCACAAATCAGCGTCCGCAAAGGGACAACGCCAATAAGCTTTCGCTGACCGTCGATAACATAACAGGTATAGATAGTTTCCTTATCCATGCCTGTCCGTTTGATCTGCTTCATGGCCACATCTACGGTCATACCGCCTCTGAGTTTCACAAACTCGATGGTCATCAAGCTGCCGGCTGAATTTTCCGGGTAGTTCAAAAAGCGGTTGATGAGTGCCCGGGTTTCCGCGTCCGTATTCCGCAGCACCTTTTTTACCAGATTGGCAGGTGCTTCCTCCAGAAAGTCCACCGTATCGTCCAGGAACATTTCGTCTACGATGTTGCGCACTTCTTTATCTGTAATGGAATGAACGATATGTTCCTGGGTGTCACTGTCCATATAGGAAAATACTTCCGCCGCCATGTCCTTGGTCAGCAGTCGGAAAATGAAAAGCTGTTTTTCCGCAGACAGTTCTTCGAAGTATTCCGCCAAGTCGGCGGCGTTTTCCTCGTTCAATTCCTGTTTTAACTGTATATATGCCCCTTTGTCCATAAGTTCATTGAAATGGTCAAAGAGCGTCTGCATTTCCTCCACTGTTTTTCACCTCGTTTTTCAGACAATAAAAAAACACCATTGTCTTTGCAAAAGTGTCAGCAGAAAATGTCGTCATACAATTTTCCTAAAAACGCGCACAGGAAAGTAAGCCCCTATTTCACCATAGGAAAAAAGGAACCAAAAGGATACGACATCTCCGCTGTGATATTCAAATACCATCGCTCAGGCCCCAAAGGGATACTCTCGCTACTGCCGTCCATTCGGTTCACCTCCGTTAATGCTTTCTTGCCTGTCATTTTACTCCATATTTAGTATATGCTTTCCCAAAATCAACGTCAACCCCAACTTCTCCAATCCATAGAAAAAATTACAAAACAATGAGAAAACCCCGGAATGACTGGAAAATCTTTCCACACAAACCGGGGTTAATGCGTTCTTTTTTTAGAATTTTTTCAGGAAATTGCCAAATTTGGTATATTGTCCCATCCAGGTCAGGTCGACAGTACCTGTCGGGCCGTTACGCTGTTTGGCAATGATCAGTTCCGCCTGATTTTTCTTTTCCGTATCGGGGAAATAATACTCATCACGATAGAGGAAAGCCACCACATCGGCATCCTGCTCGATGGCGCCGGATTCTCTCAGGTCGGAGAGCATCGGTCTATGGTCTGCACGCTGTTCGCAGGCACGGGACAGCTGAGAAAGAGCAATAACCGGCGCTTCCATCTCTCTGGCAATGGCCTTCAGCGCACGGGAAATTTCGGAAATTTCCTGCTGTCTGGAATCATTTCGGCTGTTGCCGCTCATAAGCTGCAAATAGTCGATGACGATGAGCCCAAGTCCTTTTTCCACCTTCAGACGGCGGCATTTGGAGCGCACCTCCATGGGAGTTACCCCGGGAGTATCGTCAATGTAGATAGGCGCCTGAGAAAGAGGCCCCATGGCCTGGATCAGGTCTGCCCAGTCGCTGTCTGTCAGTTCCCCTGTACGGAGCCTTTGAGCGTCCAGCATAGCTTCGGAACAAAGCATACGGTTTACCAGCTGTTCCCGGCTCATTTCCAGAGAGAATACCGCTGTGGGCACATTGCTGCGAATGGCGGCATTCTGGATGATGTTCAGAGCAAACGCCGTTTTCCCCATGGAAGGACGGGCTGCCAGCAAAATCAAGTCAGATTTCTGCAATCCTGCGGTTTTCTGGTCGAAGTCCACAAAACCCGTAGGTACGCCAGTCAGTTTCCCTTTGGAACGGTAGATATCCTCGATTTTCTCGATGGAATCCACGGCAATGTCCCGGATATGGTGGAACTGGTCGGAATGGCGGTTCTGCATGATGTCAAAAATGCCTTTTTCCGCCGTATCCATAATGGCGTTTACGTCGGTTTTACCTTCGTAACTCATCTGGGAAATATTATTTGCCGTACGGATGAGTCGACGCAATACGGATTTTTCCTCCACAATGGCAGCGTAATGGCGCATATTTGCGGAGCTGCCCACAGAGGTGGAGATATTGGCAAGGAAAGGCAGGCCGCCGATCTGTTCAAAGACCTGCTTTTCCTCCAGTTTATTTTTCACGGTAATCATGTCGATGGGCACGCCGCTATGGTAAAGCTCCTCTGCCGCTTCAAAGACCTGTCTATGGTCGGGGCGGTAGAAATCCTCTCCTGTCAGCATTTCCAATGCCAAAGACGCCGCTTCCCGATCCAGAAACATGGCGCCCAGCACTGCCAGCTCTGCCGCATCGTCATGGGGCGGTACATTCTGGAAGATTTCCGCCTGTGGGGCTGTATTTTGTTGTTCCATATTTCCCGCCTCCTTTGTTTCTTTCATTGATTAGGCTTCTACGATTTTTACAGTCACTTCTGCTGTTACCTTAGGGTGCAGTTTGATAACTGCTGTTCTTTCGCCCAGCATTTTGATGGAATCACCGATGGATACTTTCTTTTTATCCAGATCCATACCTGTCTGTTTGATGATTTCTTCTGCAACTTCTTTGTTTGTTACAGAGCCGAACAGTTTGCCGTTGCTGCCTGTTTTTACTTTGATGACAACCACTTTTTCATCCAGCTGTTTTTTCATTTCCTGTGCTTTTTCCAGCTCTTCCTGTTTGCGTTTTGCTTCTGCTTTCTGTTTCAGTTCATAGTCGTTCAGGTTGGATTTTGTAGCTTCTACTGCCAGTTTTTTGGGCAGCAGGAAATTTTTTGCATAGCCTTCGCTAGCATTGATCAGGTCGCCTTTTTTGCCGACACTTTTTACATCCTGTAATAAAATCAGTTTCATTATGCTTCCTCCTCCAAATATTCTTCAATGGCTGCACGGACTTTTTCTTTGGCTTCCTCAACGGTGCAGTCTGTAAGCTGCGCACCGGAAACCGTCAGATGACCGCCGCCACCCAGTTTTTCCATAACTCTCTGCACATTGATCTCCCCAAAGCTGCGGGCGGAAATATAGACTGTATCATCCACCTTACAACAGACAAAAGATGCCTGGATGCCTGTGACGTTCATCAAGTCGTCTGCCGCCTGTGCCGCTGTGAGTGTGGAATTTTCCACATCGGAAGGGCAGACGGAAATGGCGATATGATCCCGGAACAGTTCCGCATCCCGGACAGCTGTGGCTTTCGCCTTGTAAGCGTCCATGTCGTTTTGGAACAGCAGCCGTACCCGAATACTGTCAGCACCGTTTCTGCGGAGGAATGCCGCAGACTCAAAGGTCATGGCGCCTGTTTTCACGCAGAAGTTTTTGGTGTCTACGGTGATACCTGCCAGCAGGGCATCGGCTTCAATCTGATGCAGTTTTACTTTTTTGTCCATATGCTGAATCATTTCTGTAATGAGTTCAGATGTGGACGAAGCGTAAGGCTCATGATAAATGAGCACCGCCTGTTCGATGAAATCGGTACTCTTGCGGTGGTGGTCGAAAACGACGATTTTCTTCGCCGCCATAAGCACCTGTCTGCTGTCTACCATGGATTCTCTGTGGGTATCCACAATGACCAGCAGTGTTTTGTCATTGACCATGCGCATGGCGTCTACGCCGTCCACAATGACACCGCCGAATTTGCCGCTTTCATCCATTTTATCGCAAAGGCGTTTGACGCCTACGCTGACTTTGTCCATGACGATATTGCATTTCTTGCCAATGCTCTTTGCCATGGCACAAATACCGATACAAGCGCCTAAGCTGTCCAGATCGGCATTCTTATGCCCCATGACCAGAATGTCAGAAGCATCCCCCATGAGCTCCATAAGGGCGTCCGCTTTGACACGGGCACGGATACGGGCATTGCGGTGGATTTCGCCGCTCTTGCCACCGAAGAACAGGTATTTTTCCCCGTCTTTGATGAGCACCTGATCGCCGCCTCGCCCCAGAGCCAAGTCCATAGCCGCTTTTGCGTTTGCCATGGCATCCTCCAGAGAGCCGCCGCCAATACCGATACCCATGCTGAGGGTCACAGGAATGTGTTCCCCTACGGAGATTTCCTTGATCTCGTTAAAAGGCTCGAATTTCTTTTCTTTCAGCCGCTCCAGACTGCCCTTAGAGAGCAGAAAAATATAGCGGTCTTTCTCCAGTTTTTTGATAACGGCGTCTGCCGCCTGCGCCAGCTGATTGAACTTTCTGTCAATAAGCGCGGAAAGGATGGGCAGTCTGTTTTCGTCGATGCTGTCCAACACATCGTCGTAGTTATCCAGCAGGATCATACCCACAACGGTTTCCTGTTCCTCCAGTTCTTTTTCAAGCTGACAGGTTTTGGTGATGTCCACCATAATGAGGGTCAAAACTGCCCCCACAGCGCCGCTTTTGTCCACCACATCGCAGTGGTTCAGGGCGGCTTTGTAAGAACGGTCGCCTACGGTAACTCTCTGAGGTTCTCCGGCGCCGCTGGTTTTCCGCAGCACTTCAATGACGGGTTTTGCGTCCTCACTATTGGGGAACACTGCCGCGAAAGGCTCATTATACATCATGACCCTGCCACGAATATCCAGCACAGCGTAAGGAATGGGCAGATTTTGGGGAATGGAGAAATTTTCCCGAAGCACTGCCGTATCCAGAAAGCGGTTTTCCTCTGGCTCTTCCTGAGGCTCATCGGCAAAGAGGTCTTTGAGCATGGGGCGCAGGAAACTGCCTGCCACAATCCCCACCAATGCCCCTACGCCAAGGCGTACATCCAGCATCAGGCAAAGGATCACCACCAGCACAGCCACTGCCATGCCGACCACCAGCCGTCCTTCCGTTCCTTTCTTTGTTTCTTCTTTTCTTTCTTCCATATTGCAGCCTCCAAGCTGTTTGGCTTTTTCAAAAGCCTTTCTGTGACTGTTTATGTTTCTTCCAGTTCATGCAAAACGGTCAGCAGATCACTTTTCCATGCAGATACATCTTCCTGCACCAACGTCGTCTTCAGGGTCATAGCTGCCTTTCTGCTCAGTCCATCCTGAGAAATGCCCAGCCGTCCTGCCAAAAGGCGCAGACTAATTTCCAGCTTTGCCAGAAGCTCTGTCTGTTCCGCTTTTGAGGCATTGTTTTGCATGGCTGTAAACAGATCCGCCACCTGAGCGAGCATTTGACATTGCAGCTCCTGGGTCATGCGGATATTTCTTGCCACATCGAATGATTTTTCCGGCACAGTATCGCCTTCCTTTCTGCCTGTTTTCTGTTTATGCAGTAATATAGTATACCACAGAACCATGATTTTCTCAACTGTTATCTGCATTTGGCCCCCCTTGACAAAGGGAAAGACCCCTGCTAGAATAGTTAGGTAATCTTAATTATTAGGTAATCTTAACTATTTTTATCATAGGAGGCGGTAACAGATGGGCATTGGAGAAGCCATCACAAAATTTTTTCACGACATGGGCATTTTAGAGCTGCGTATCCGCAACGAACACCCAGCCTATGCCAAACTGAGCTACAACAGCAGTCTGTATCTGGACATCATATCCGCTCATCAGGGAGAATATACCCCTTCCAAACTGGCAGATATGCTCCACATCGCAAGACCTTCTGTCACCCAGAAGATCAATGTGCTGGAAAAGGCCGGATATGTGACCCGGAAACAAAATCCTGCCGACAAACGGGAATATTTCCTGTATTTCAATGCAGATTCTTTTGACGCGGATACCCAGTCTATTTACACAAAACTCACCAAACAGATCAGTGAATCTATGGAACAACGCTATTCGAAGGAGGAAATCGAGAAATTCTCCGAAATGCTTTCCTACATCGGGGAAATTTGTCTTGATGAACGCTTATGAACGAAGTACAATTTGCAACACTGCCTACAAGAAAGATATTTTTCCGCTGTGCTCTGCCAGGACTTTTAGCCATGGTGGTATCGTCCATCTATATGATGATCGACGGCATTTTCGTGGGACGATACATCGGCAGCCACGCACTGGCGGCGGTAAACTTAGCCTTTCCCGTCATTATGATTCTCTTTGCCGTAGGGGATATGGTGGCGGTAGGCTCCTCTGTCAAAATCGCCCTTTTATTGGGCCAAGGAAAAAATAAAGAAGCCAACGGACTATTTTCCGCGGCTTTCTGCATGATTCTGGGCATTGGTGTACTTTTCTCCCTTGTGGGATTTTTTGCAGCACCAAAGCTTATCACCCTTTTAATCAAAGATACGACTCTGGCGAACGTGGCATGGGACTACGCGCGGATATTCCTTTATTTCATGCCTGCCATCATGCCTCTGTTCGCCGTTGACAACTACCTGCGCATCTGCGGCAAAGCTAATTTCAGTATGTGGATGAACATTTCCGTGGCAGTGCTGAACATCTTTCTGGACTGGTTCTTTCTGGCGTATCTGCGGCTGGACATCCGTTTTGCCGCCCTTGCCACATCCGTCAGCATGACCTTAGGGGTACTCATTGCCATGACACCTATTTTTCTGAGAAAACTGACACTGCGTTTCACCCGCCCGCGGATTTCCCTTTCCACCACACTGGGCATTTTCCATAACGGCAGTTCGGAATTTTTCAACAACATTTCCGGCTCCTTCATGTCCACAGTGGTCAATGCTTTCCTGCTCCATCTGGGCGGCGGTACAGCCGTTGCCGCTTACGGTATCGTCATGTATCTAGACAGTCTGCTCCTTATGGCACTCTATGGGATTCTGGACTCCCTCCAGCCCCCTGTCAGCTACAACATCGGTGCAGGCAATCACCAGAAAGCACGGGAATTTTTCCGTTTGAGCTGTAAAGTCACAGCTGCCATTTCTCTGGCATGTCTGCTGGCCATGGTATGTTTTCCTCGGGAACTGGCATCCCTGTTCTTACAGGAAAATTCCGCGGAAGTGCTGGAAATGACCGTCACTGCCCTGCGGCTGTATGCACCAGCCTATCTATTCCTGTGGCTGAATATGGTCATCAGTTCCTTCCTCACCGCCATGGACAGAGCAAAGGATTCCCTGACCATCATGCTGTTTCGGGCATTGATTTTCCCCTCACTTTCTCTGGCAATCTTTCCCCAGATTTTGGATGTCACAGGGATTTTCATCACCCCTGCCATCTCCGGCGCGCTGACGGTAATCATTTCCACTACCATCTGGCGCAGGCTTGGCAAACAACAGCCTCAAGAAGCATAAAAAAGAGGAGATTCTTTGAAGAATCTCCTCTTTTTTGTTATCCAAATAATTCTGTCAGAACTTTGATGAAGAAAATCACCAATACCGCCAGTATAAAAGGTTTCACGAATTTTGTGCCTTTTTCCGTGAAAATCCGTGTGCCTACATAGTTTCCGGCAATGCTGAACACACCAGCTACAATGCCCAAAGGCAGCATCACTACCCCATTGAGCAGAAACACCACCAATGCGGAAATATTGGTGCTCAGGTTAATGACCTTTGTGGTGCCTGCCGCTTCTGTCAGACCGATATGCGCCAATCCCGTCAGCAGCAGCAAAAGGAATGTTCCTGTGCCGGGACCGTAAAAGCCATCATAAATACCGATACAGAAGGAAATGAGCACGCTAAGCAAAACCGTTCTGCCGTAGCTGTAAGGCACCCGTTCCGCGTCCAGACTGCGGCCTCTCAGCACGTACAGGGCTGTCACTGGCAGAATAAACAGCATGAGAATCTGAATAACTCTTTCAGACAGCAGCAGAGAAATCTTTGCGCCCATATAAGAGCCGCCCAAAGCGAATACCACGCAGGGCAGGGCACGCTTCCAGTGAATGAAACCACTTTTTCCATAACGATAAGTCGCAACCACAGTCCCCATGGCCGCACTCATTTTATTGGTGGCAATGGCGCCATGAACAGGCACGCCGGCAATCATATAAGCCGGCAAAGAAATCAGTCCGCCGCCGCCAGCCACTGCGTCTATGAGCCCCGCCATAAAAACCATGGGGCATACGATCAAATAAGCCAAAAACGTATCCACAACTGCTCCTTTTCTTTTGTTCATACTTCTTTTCCAAAACTCGTTCCATTATAGCCGTTTTTCTTTGAAGGCGCAACATAGATTTTGATAAAACTTATGACACAAAAAAGCCGAAAACTTCTATCATAGAAATTTTCGGCTCAATCTCAATCTGTCACACCTGCAATATGACGGATAACTTCTCCCGCAAGCAGCAATCCAGCCACCGGCGGCACAAAGGAAAGGCTCCCGGGAATCTGGCGTTTGCCTGTTTCCGGGGATTCCGCAGGTTTTTGGGGTTCTTCTTTGGAATAAACCACTTTCACGTTTTTGATGCCCCGTACTTTCAGCTCTTTCCGCATGACTTTTGCCAAAGGACATACGGAAGTTTTGGAAATGTCCGTCACTTCAAAGCGTTCGGGATGGAATTTATTCCCCGTTCCCATGCAGCTGATGACAGGAACGCCGGCTTTTTTGGCTTCTTCAATGAGAATCAGCTTGCTGGTGACAGTATCAATGGCGTCAATGACGTAATCATATGTAGAAAAATCCAGCAAATCCCGATTTTCCGCCCCATAGACTACTGGGTAAGTTTCCACTTCTGTTTCCGGTGAAATATCAGCGATACGCTCCGCCATGACTGCGGTCTTTTCTTTTCCCACAGTGGAATGAAGGGCAATCAATTGGCGGTTGATGTTGGTGATGCTCACGGTATCCCCGTCCACCAAAGTGATATGTCCCACACCGCCTCTTGCCAGGGCTTCCGCCGCGAAAGAGCCTACGCCGCCAATGCCAAAGAGTGCCACACGGGCAGAACGGAGTTTATGCAATGCTTCTTCCCCCAGCAGCAGTTCCGCTCGGGAAAATATATTCAAATCCTGTGTCATTTCTTCTGTTCTCCTTTTTCTTTTCTGCGTCTGGGTGGAATTTTCTCCCAAGGCAGTGGTTCATACAAATGCAAAATTGTCCGTACCACACTGTCCCCATGGTGTCCTCTGAGCTGATAATCGGCAACGGCCTTCGCTTCCGGCGTTGCGTCTGCGGTAGCATAAGACAAGTCTGCCCAGTTCATGAGAGAAATATCGTTTTTGGTGCTGCCGAAAGCAACAATTTTTCGGTTACCCATGCCGCTGACGCTTTCCAGCAATCGACGCACCATATATTCTTTGGTGGCGTTTTTGTGATAAATTTTCAAATGGCAGTAATCCGGCGGTGTTTCTGAGCGGTCACGCAAAAACAGCAGTTCTTCTGCCCCTTCCATCTGTCGCAGTTCTCTTTCCGCCAAATCAATGTCCTCATTTTTCAGCACCAGCAGGAAATAAACGGGAATCCCTTCTTCCGGCACATCACCGTAAACGTAATTGCGGTGCGGGGATTTTCTTGCCCGTTCATAGAGTTTCCGTTCCTCTTCATTATGGAAATCCCGGTAATAAATGAGGAGTACATCTTGCAACACCACATTGAGGAAATAATGGAAATTCTTTCCCTGCAAATAATCGCAGATTTTCCTTGTCATTTCCTTAGACAGACCGTTGCAGGCCAAATACCGCTTTTCGTTGAGGTCATAAAGCACCGCTCCGTCCATGGCAATGACAGGCAGTTTCAGATGCAGACCACCGATTTCTGACATAAGAGTCGCGGGGGTACGTTCTGTCGCAATGGTGAATTTGATGCCGTCATTAAGCAGCTGATTCAATTCAAAGACGCTGTATGGCGTCAAATGACGTTTTTCATCATAAAGGGCACCGTCAAAGCCTGTCACAAAGAAAAATTCCTCTCGTTTTTGTCTGGGCAGATGGATCACATTGACCCCCAGAGAAACCAGAATCCCAACAATGGTTTCAAAAGAGCGATTGAAGGCGTCTACCACCGGCGGATAATTCCCGGTGGAAAGGGTTACCCCCAAGAGTACCACCCCAGCCATGGCAGAAGCACCAGTCTTTTTCAAAAGCACTGTGATATACATGGCAGGAATGACAGCTGCGGAAATCACCAGATATTGCAAAAATTCATATTTCGGCGGAATCCACTGGGTCAGATAAACCACCACAAGGCCCATGACCGCCCCTGTCAATGTACCAATGATACGGTTAAAGGCAACAGTCTTACTATTTTCCACATAAGGCTGCATACAGATCATGGCTGCAATGGTGGAGAATACAGGCACGCCCTGTTTCCCACGCAGCAGATAGATCAGCAGACAAATGGCAACGGCAATGGATGTTTTGATCATACGCATTCCGATTTTGGGCAACGCGCCTCACCTCCTCTGGTTCCATTCCCATTTCTTTTCATTTCAAAAATGTATAGACAGTATAGTTTCTGCATGGGATTCTGTCAAGATATCCATATGTTCTTGTCAGACTTTCTTCCGCAATTTCAGTTCCACACCACAGGTCTTCGCTTCTTTCTGCAAAAGTGGAACAATGAGATTTTCCCGCATTTTCGGGGACATTTCTGCCCAGTCTTCATATGTCTGCCCTTGTTCCAGTATTTCACGGATCACAGACAGTGGCAGCAGATTCACTGCCAGAAAATAGAATGTTTTTTTCCTGCCGCCGTTGCATTCTGCCAGCAATGTTTCCAGCAGCTTTCTTTTTTCTATTATTTCTGTTGTGTAGGTTTCTTCTCCCAGTTCCAACAGGCGACACATCTCTTTTTCTCTATTCTGATGGGTAATAAAAGAATCCCACTGGTCAAAATCCTTATATTTTTCACAGGGATAGTCAGAACACTCCACACAATATGCGAAATTCCCCCGTTCCATGCTGCACTTTGCCATGGCACAGGACTGATTGCCTCCCCCTCCGCCGCAGCCTGGACAATATCCACCCATTTTCATAGAGCAAAGACCGCAGGAAAGCCCGCAAAGACCAACGTTCTGATTTGCTCGCACAAAGCCTTTCATCTTATCTTCCTTTCCGAAAAAAGAAAAAACGGCAGGGGAAAAATTTCCCCCGCCGTGCATAATGGCTTAAGTCAGATTATGCTTCTTTTTTCTTGTTGTATTCTTCCAGTTCCAGGATAGCAACTTTGATCATGTCCTGAGTGATCTTGTAAGGAGAGTAGTCCAGGTCATATTTCTTAACAGCTTCGTCCAGAACGGGGCCCAGTTCGTCAACGGATACTTCGATGTCAGCCAGTTTTGTAGGCAGTTTCATTTCTTTGTAGAAATCGAAGAATCTGTCCAGTTTGTCGTACTGTTTGTCCATTGTCAGCAGAACCAATGTGCCGTAGGAAACAACTTCGCCGTGACGATGTCTTTCTTCTACCTGAGGCAGGATTGTCATACTGTTGAACAGAGCGTGTGCCAGGTTGGTGTTGTATTTGTGAGAGTCAACCATGTTGGAAACCATACCTGTGTTGATGAAGATATCCAGTGCAACCATTTCGATTGCTTTGGAAGCGCGGTTGTTTCTGCAGTCTTCCATAGCCTGAACACCATATTTCAGCAGGGGTTCTGTGCAGCAGCCGCTCAGAGCTACACCAGCCTGTTCGGACAGTGTCAGTTCGTCTTCTTTGCCTCTTGCGGAGAATTTAACTTCGATTTCTTTACTCATACCGTCGCCGATACCAGCCCACAGGAAGGATGCAGGTGCTTCTGCGATAACCTTTGTGGAAATGAAGATGTGTACGGGGGGTCTGTCTACACGGAAGAATGTACGGAATACATGGTTCGGATAATAGTAGATACCCAGTGCGGAGTTACATGCGCATGTGGAAGCGATTGTAGGGAATGTGAAGTAAGGTTTTTTCAGGTTGTGAGCAACCAGTTTACCTGTATCGATTGCTTTACCGCCGCCCAGGCAGAAGATCATGTCTGCGTTCTTTACAACATCCTGCTGCTGCAGTTCTTCTGCATATTCGAATGCAGATTCACCGGGGAACAGAACATATTCGATGCTGAAATCTGTGCCTGCGATTGCTTCATCCAGATATTTTTTTGTAGCGTTGATGGAAATTTCATCACTGATTACAACTGCTTTTTTGCCGTAAGGGCTGCAAACAGTTGTGATTTCTTTGTAAGCGTCTTCGCCAGCGCTATAACCCGGGAAAAATACAGAATAGTTATCCATTTTCATTCTCCTCCTGTTTGATTAAAAAATTGGTTTATATTTTGATGATTACATCTTCAGAAATTAGTTTGTAGCTTTGCTTGCTTTGTATTTTCTGATGGCATCAGCCAGTTTAGGCAGGATCTGTTTTACATCACCTACGATACCCAGGTCAGATACTTCGAAAATAGGAGCTGTGTCGTTTTTGT
>OGZI01000059.1_pt1 | contig 140599 bp, 128 predicted proteins | sample 1576711 | NCBI WGS metagenome assembly OGZI01 (sample SAMEA3541482, study PRJEB24748) | human gut metagenome | biome: human gut; feature: human-associated habitat; material: faeces | place: China | collected 2012
AATTTTCAGGGTTGTTGTCTATTGTTCAATTATCAAGGTTCTGTAGGTTGTTGTCTCAAGCGACAACTTCTAAATGATATCACATGCTTCCATATTTTGTCAACACTTTTTTGATATCTTTTTTTATTTTTTTCAGCGGCTCTTTTCAGCCATCTGGCCTTGACCGCTTAAAAATCCACCACGTCTCCGCGGTGGAATTATATAATAGCATCTTTCATTTTCAGTGTCAAGAGGTTTGTCCAACTTTTTTACCTAAAAATTGTAGCCAGTTTCATAATAGGATTATACTCATAGATCGTCTTCAAAATTGCATCCGATTGAATCATCCGATACATTTCCTTTCCAAAGGATGTCGTATACAGAAGCGTAATAACCACAAATACGGTCCAGACGATAACCAGCGCTCCTATCACCCCTATCGCTCCTCCGGCCAGACGGTTTATAAATCCCAGCACCGGAAGATTGGATACGATGTCCAGAGCAAACACGATCGCCCGAAGGACTATTGTTATTAATACGAACGTACATAGAAAGGCCACGATATTGATAATGAGCCTGGCCAGATAGCTTCCCACATATTGGGCAAAGGTATCTACCCCCAGTTCCTTATATATCTCGCTATTATTATTTACCGAAAGCAGGTTCTTGAATACATCCGGCAAATCAGCCTTCTCAATCGCAGCGACCTGTACATCCCGTGGTATCTCAGCCTCATTGATCGCATCTTCAATCGATCCCTTTTTATCGTCGCTTAAGCCATCCAGCACATTGCTTGAGATTCCGTACTTGGCAAGATCCTCGCTGCTAATGCTGCCGTTCACAATATCTTCTATAGAAATGCCGTATTGAGACAGCATGTCCTCTGTGACCCCTGCCGCTTCCAGAACCTTTCTTACGCTGCTCTCGGAGAGCCCGCCGCCTTCCCCTGTAACCTGGGAGGTTGCCACATTTGCCATCGTGCTGACCACCTGGCTCTTGATCAGGTCATCAAGAGGCGTATATTTTGCGATTGCTTTAGCAACATAAGGCGTTGCAAAGAATACCAGGAGCAATGTCACTATAGTTGTTGCCAAAGAAACCGCTATCTTGATTGCGCCTTTGCATATGCCGACGATAATACTTATCAGAAAAATAGCGCCTACTGTTATTAATAACCAATTCATAAGTTCTCCTTACTTTACAAGCCGGACCTTCTCCATTCCGTTTGCATTCATCACAATGTATTTATTTACTCCAGCTACAGGAAATATTTCTAATATATTGTTATCCATCTCTCCGGAAAATCTCTGCACGCCACTTCTCATAAAAATGCCGCATTTCTTTCCATCATACATAATGACCTGGCTTCCACAGATTTTCACATTCTTATAGTCGCCGGTAAAATCTTCGGACATAGCCATCTTCCCTCCGGCATTGTAAAGCCGAAGCTCATATCCTTCCTTGCCTTCATTCTTGAGGATCATGCCGATATATTTGCTATTATGGAATGTGCTCTTGATCTCCTTGTCGATCATAATCTTAGAAGACTCTTTCGGGACCTCGCCTCCTTTATATATGGCAAGGCAGTTGTCGCCGATTGCTACGGAGGTGGACTTATTGAGAAAGAACCCGGATGCCATGACCGTATCCTCATACTCGGTAAGAGCGACCTGATGATCCGTCTTATCCTCTCCCTTTTCGCCAAAATTATAGTAGGCTACCTTTGAGGTAATTTTCCCCTCCTGAGTATAAAGATAAACCACCTGCATGACCTCACCATCCTCAGACAACGATACATCCAGCGGATACCCCGTTCCGCTTAAGGACGTCTTATGCTCCACAAGAACATTTCCTGCGGTATCATAGCACATAACTTTGGCTGATGCGTCATTTTTCAGAATGGCGCCCACAATCCCTTGCTCTGAGACATTGATCTTTTCTATAGGAAGCGTCGTATGGATCTCTCCTTTCAGGCCATCTTCCTGGAATACAATGATGTCATTGCCGCCCTTGTCTGCAATTGCCGCCGATTTCTCGTTAACATCCAAAAAAGGGTTCTGAATCTGATAGGCATGATTCCACTGTTCCTCGCCCTTCTGATCCAGATAGGCAATCCCATCCCGGCTGTACTTAAGCACGCCATCCGCAAACTGCATATAACTATTATTCGCCGAGCCGCCGCTTGCATAGGTGTCCAAAGTCCGGGCCTTGCTGTAAGTCTGAAGATTGACCAGAAGATATATGCCGGCCGCAACCGCCAATACAGCCACCGTGCTGAGTATAATCCTGCGCCAGAACTTGATTTTATGCTTTTTAATCTGTTCCTCCATATCATTCATCGAACCATCTTCACTGTTAAGTTCATCCATAATCTGCTCAATAATCTTATCTGTCGGGTCTGCTGGATTTTCCGGTTCTCTGACAACGCGAAGGTTCTTATTTCTTCGGTGTATCATCTGTTTCCCCTTTGTTCCTTTTCATTCGTGTCATAAATCAAAGATGCTTAAGGCATCCTTACGCACTTTGGGCTCATTATATCATATTTTCCAGCTATGGTAACAATAATTTTTGGCCAATGTATATCAGGTTTCCATCTGACAATCCATTCATTTTACAGAGCGCCTCTACATGAGAGGCATCTCCATACACCTTTACGCTGATGCTGTCCAGCGTATCCCCTTTTCTCACTACATAATAATCTTCATCGCTTAACTGTTCCTGGACGGTAGAAGTTTCCGGAACTGTTCCCCCGGAGGCTTCCTTATCTTTTGCCTCCCCGTCTCCGATAGTCCCGTTTGCCTCCACAGCCCCGTCCTCGCCTTCATTCACCGTCCCGGTCTGGCTCTCCGTCTTGCTGGCCGACTGGGACAATGATTCAAGCGAGCTTTGAACTGCCTCCATCTTAGTAAAATTATTAACGGTTGAGATGCCGATCGCAAGAACTACCACTACCAGAAGCGCGCTTGTAACGTACACAAGCCTGGAACTCTGGCGCTGTTCTTTATCTTCCATGCGTTCTCTTACGACACTACGAAAATCCTTTGCAGCTCGATCCTCAACCACTTCACTGGGTGTAACGCCAATCTTTTTACGTGTGCTGATCATATAGTTCTGCATATTGGGATTCTTTTCATAATATATGTAATGTCCGCCCATCTGCATTAGTTCGCCATATTTGTATGCATAATAGACTTCTTCATTGTCTACCGCATCCTTCCATATAAATATGGTATCTGACTTTGCAAATGATTTCTCGTGTATTTTTGCTATCTGGCGGTTCTGCCCCATAGGATGTCCATTCTCGATCAGGCACCATCCAATCGCATCACTGGATGGAAAATACTGCTTGCGTTCTTCCTCCAGTTCCTTAAACGTATCTTCCCCTATTACTATTTCCGTACCATTTACTTCAATTTCCTTCATTCGTATAGCGCCGGAAGCATATACCACAGCCTGTCCTTCCTGGATCAGGATCTCGCCGGTAAGCATGACTCCTACCGGCTCTTCGGCTGCCCTTTCGCGCAGCTGGTTCAGATAGGTATCCACATAGTCTTCTACATATATCTTAGGCTCGTCGCTTACGTTTCCTATCTGTCTTACATTTTTGGGAAATTGTCTTTCCATATACTCTCACCTCATCTGCATATTTTTGCTTATGATAGCATATGGAATCCGCATATTTTAGCGGTTGGTGGGACTTGTCCATGGAAATTTCCGGCAGGTTCCCGGTAGATCCCATTATTTTCGACGGCTGGTCTCGCAGGCGCCGCAATACTTGTCTGTAAGCGTCGTAATCCAGCCTTCTTTCGTCCTTGGAACCTTAAAAAATGTAACCGGCCACATATGATTCAGAATGATATCCCGCTCAATGTGGTTGAGGTCAAAAAATTTCCTGGCATTCTGATAAGACTTTTCCGGATGGGTCAGCCCATGGAAACGATCCCCCGTCTTCCTGGCATGCGTATGCCAGTCATACAAGAACAAATCATGGATCATCCCTGCCCTGGCTGCCGATCTTGCATCCAGGTGCAGGAACCTGCACCACTGGTAATTGTAATATGCCACATTCATACAATGCTGATAACAGTTTGTGCTGCCATGGTGCGGATATAATTTCATCCTTAATACCACCGGATGCTCTGCTATATCCTTAACCTCGCTATAAAATTCACTCTTCCAATCGCGGCGCAGCCTGCCTAAGCGCTGGCTTGCCGCTTTACGTAATCGTCCAAACATTGCATCCTCTCCCAAAAAGGTAATCGCTGCCTGTACAACGATTACCTTGTTTTCTGGTTTCTTTATCGTAACACTTTCATTTTGGATTGTAAATCCCTTCAAAATGTAATTACGCATAAGAAAAAACCGTACCGCATCAATCCCGATACGGTACGGCTCTTATTCATTTTCTATAGACTTTTCTTCTTTAACAGCACGGTTGCCAGCACGCCAGATGCCAGCATAAGCATAATCGTCAGCGCCACGGCGGAAGTATCTCCTGTCTTAACCTTTCCTGCCGTCGATACTGGCTGAATCTCTGGCTCTGCCGTTTCTTTTGCCGGAGTATTCGGCGTATTTGTATCGACCGCAGCCCCGCCATTTCCAGATGGCGTGTTGCCGCCGGTCTCCTCCTTCGGTGCATTTCCCCGCACTACCGTAAGTGCATCACCCACATAGGAGCCAAATGCCACAGACTTCTGCGCCTGCTCATCCCAGACAAAGGCGCCTGCATACAGGCCTATCTGCGTATATTCTACATCTCCAACCTTGAAGGCGCCCTCCATCGTAAAGGTTTCGCCCGGATCCAGCTTATCAATCTCTGCAAATTGAAGCCTGCCTTCCAAATTATCATAAATGGTCAGTCCCTCTTTTTCCTGAAAAGATAATTGATCGTATTCGCTGGTGCCTCCATCGAAAAAGAAAGAGACATCTATGGAAACTTGTCTCAAGACAGTATTTGATTCGTTCTTTACCGTCATGCTAAACGGATATACCTCATCTGTATATATCTTGCCATCCTTAATATCGGTCGAGAATCCTACCGTAAGTTCTGCGGGCTCTCCCTTTCTGGAGACTGTCATGGAAATTTCCTGCATAGGCTCATGTATATAATCTTTGCTCAATGCGATATAGCCAGTGATAGTCTCGCCATACAGATACAGAGTATCAGGGAGATGGCAGGCTACCTTCTCTTCAATTGTCGCGCCTGCGGCGATCTTGTCAGACTCTGTATAGGTTTTGAAAGACAGATCCATAATATCTCCCACATAGTCTCCCCTGTAGACCAGCTCGTAGCCGTCAAGGGATGCCTCCTGCGCGCCGTCGTTTTTAATTTTTACAGTAAGCTCGAAGGTCTGTCCTACCTCCGGCTCCGCCGGTATGCCTTCCACGCTCAGCGACAGCGCAGGCTTGTCCTCAACGTCCGGCTCTTCGGCACAGACTCCCAGCACGTTCGTCATCGCAAGCAAAAATGCCATACACAGCATTAATTTTATCCTTTTCCTCTTCTTCATCCTTGCATCCTCCTGGAATTTAATTAATACTGCTTCATCTTATCCGACCTTTGGCGCGTTTTCAATATTTCTGCACAACTGTCCAAGTTCCTGCTGTTTTTATCAACGTTTCTGTCTCTTTTCTTTTGCCCAGTTCATAAATTTAGTTTTTACAGTCTCCTGGAAATTTCGACTGATAGGAATCCTCTCTCCATTTCTCATTACAAATTCCGTTCTGCGAAACTGTCGTATCTCGTCTAGATTTACAAGGTAGCTTTTATGGCATCTAACGAAATCCGTATCAGCAAGCTGTTCTTCTAATTCTTCCAGCCGGCTCGTAACCAAAACCTCCGACTCCCTGAGATAGATTCTGGTTTCTCTTCCTTTTCTCTCTATATACAGGATATCTTCTTCTCTAAAGATCTCTTCCTTCCCTTTCTGTGAAATGATCAGCACTTTCTTATCCCGTCTTTTCCCGCAGAATGTCTTCTCTATATCTTCCAAGATTCCCGTCAAATGTTCTATTTGTCTCAACTCTGATCCATCGTCTGCCAGAGGTTTCGTTATTTTTTTATAATTAACAATTTCGCTTGGCCTGCCGCATTCATCATAGCAATAGATTATCATTTCATACATAGTAACTCTTTCATTCCCCTCAAACTTCATCTTTAGAAGTATTTTATCAACATATTGGGATATTATCAATAATAATCTTTCATCTTTAGAAGTTTCGACTATTCTCCGGGGGAGTGTTGACAGCATGAAAATATATTGGAATGGAACAACAAAGAATATCATAGGCCCTTCTGTAAAATCCTTGCGCAAGCGCCGCAACCTTACTCAGAAGGCATTAGCCGTACAGCTGCAGTTAAGGGGTTACGACTTTAATGATCTGACCGTACTGCGGATCGAGCAGGGGACACGATTCGTGCCCGACTACGAAGTCCTGGCGCTGGCTGACTTTTTTGGCGTCAGTCCTGACGACCTGCTCCGCAATCATTTCGCAGACGACATGCGCTAAAAAGAGCACATCCCTTCGCAGGATGTGCTCTTTTCTATCACCTATCAATTATTTCGCAAATGCTTTTACCTTTTCATAGATGCTGTCTGCATCCAGACCATATTTCTTGATCAATTCTACTGCCGGGCCTGATTCTCCGTATGTATCATTGATTCCAATCTTCATTACCTTTGCCGGCGCTTTTTCTGCAACCACGTCGCAGACCGCGCTTCCCAGTCCGCCAATGATGGAGTGCTCCTCTACCGTCACGATCTTTCCGGTCTTGGCAGCCGCCTTAATGACAGCCTCCTCATCCAACGGCTTGATCGTATGCATATTGATTACTTCCGCACTGATTCCATCGGCTGCCAGTTTTTCCGCTGCTGCCAGGGACTCAGATACCGGCAGTCCGGTTGCGATAATCGTCACATCCGTGCCTTCGCGAAGCGTGATCGCTTTTCCAAGTTCAAATTTGTAATCCGCATGATCATTGATTACCGGAACCGCAAGCCTTCCGAAACGCAGGTATACAGGTCCCACATGTTCATAAGCCGCTTCAACCGCTGCCTTCGCCTCTACATCGTCGGATGGATTGATTACGACCATCCCCGGAATCGTACGCATCAAAGCGATATCTTCATTACACTGGTGGGTTGCCCCGTCCTCTCCTACGGAGATTCCTGCATGGGTCGCACCGATCTTTACGTTCAGTTTCGGATAGCCTACAGAATTACGCACCTGCTCGAATGCGCGTCCTGCAGCGAACATAGCGAAAGAACTCGCAAACGGTACCTTGCCGGTAGCCGCAATTCCTGCTGCCACGCCGATCATATTGCACTCCGCAATACCGCAGTCAATATGACGCTCTGGAAAAGCCTTCTTAAAAGTCCCGGTCTTTGTCGCTGCTGCCAGGTCGGCATCCAGTACTACGACATCTTCATGGGCTTTTCCTAATTCAACCAAAGCATTACCGTAGCTTTCTCTTGTTGCAATCTTCTTTACTTCTGACATAATGCTTCACCTACTTTCTCTAAGTCTGCCATAGCAACCGCATACTGCTCGTCGTTCGGAGCCGCGCCGTGCCAGGAAGCCTGGTTTTCCATGAAGGAAACGCCTTTTCCTTTGATTGTCTTTGCAATAATAGCTGTCGGCTGTCCTTTGGTGGCCCTGGCCTCCTTAAAGGCAGCGTCAATCGCATCAAAATCATGGCCATCAATATTGATCACATGGAAGTTAAATGCTTCAAACTTCTGATCGATCGGATATGGGGAGTTAACCTCATCAATGGCTCCGTCAATCTGAAGGTTGTTATTGTCTACTATGACTACCAGATTATCCAGCTTGCGGTGCGCTGCCAGCATGGATGCTTCCCATACCTGTCCCTCCTGGATCTCGCCGTCTCCAAGCAGCGTATATACACGGTAGTCATCTCCGGATAATTTCGCGGAGATAGCCATTCCGACTGCCGCGGAGATTCCCTGTCCCAGCGAGCCGCTTGACATGTCTACTCCTGGAATATGCTTCATATCCGGGTGTCCCTGAAGATAAGATCCTACCTTACGCAATGTGGTAAGGTCTTCTACCGGGAAGAATCCTCTGTTTGCCAAAGTCGAATAATATCCCGGGGCAGTGTGGCCTTTTGATAATACAAAACGGTCGCGGTCTGCCTTTTTAGGGTCTTTCGGATCGATGTTCATTTCTTCAAAAAACAGATATGTATAGATATCCGCCGCAGATAAAGATCCGCCCGGATGTCCGGACTTAGCGCTGTGAACCGCCGTAACGATACCCTTGCGGATCTCATTGGCAGTCTTCATTAACTCTAATTTGTTCATGATGCTCCTCCTGTCTGTATGATGGATTATTCGCCAAATACCGCTTTATAATCAGCCTGGAATTTTGCAATTCCCGCATCTGTCAGCGGATGCTTTGTCATCTGCTCGATCACCGCATATGGAACCGTCGCGATATCGGCTCCTGCCAGCGCGCAGTCTGTTACATGGATCGGATTACGTACGCTGGCTGCTATGATCTGAGTCTCAATTCCTGCCACATCAAAGATCTGCGCGATCTCCGCGATCAGATCTGTTCCTCTTACGGAAATATCATCCAGACGTCCAAGGAATGGAGATACATAAGTTGCGCCAGCCCTTGCTGCCAGCAGAGCCTGGTTGGCCGTAAATACTAATGTAACATTCGTCTTGATTCCCTCGGATGTCAACTGCTTGCATGCCTTCAGCCCTTCAACAGTCATCGGAAGCTTTACTACCATATTCTTATGAATCTTAGCAATCTCTCTTCCTTCAGCAATCATGCCTTCGGCGTCAACGGTAGTCGCTTTAACTTCTCCGCTGATCGGTCCGTCTACGATAGACGCGATCTCCGCGATAACTTCCTCGAATACTCTTCCTTCTTTTGCGATGAGAGATGGGTTGGTGGTTACGCCACAGATCACTCCCATATCATTTGCCTTCTTAATATCCTCTACCTTGGCTGTGTCAATGAAAAACCTCATTTTTCTTCCTCCTTTAAATTCCGTGAATCCCTTCACTTTCCGCTATTTGCCACATGCTAGAATTATAACTTATAGGATGAAGTTTGGTCAATAGCGCATAAAATTTATTAATAATTTTTTCTATTAATATTTCTCTTTTATTAATTACATGTAAGTAATTTTTCTTTTGATTTTCTTTAAAATATTTTTTATTCCAATGATTTTACGATTCCTTTTACTATCTTTCTATTCTATTATTAATAATAATTCCCCGGAATAAATTAATTTTATTTTTTCTTTTTCCCTTTGGCATACGCGGTCGTCCCCCGCACGATCAGCTTTGGCTCATACTCTACATGGTAAGTACTGATGGGAGGGGTCTCTGAATACTGGGTGTGGTGGGAGGCTATCTTCTTCATAATAATATCACAGGCGTCCCGCCCTTTAAATATGACAAAATGCTCAATGGTCGTCAATTCCACCTTGTGCATACGGGCAAACAGCGTATTATCGCATCCCATGACAGACATATCGGCAGGAACCTTTATCTTTGCCTCATGGAGCGCATCCATAATCCCAAAGGCGATCATATCGTTGAGTCCCGCGATCGCCGTAATATCCCTGGTCTCCTGCAGAAGCTCGCATGTCAGATCATAGCCAATCTTATATTCCGAATCAATGTGGGCCACATCCTGGTCGAACTCTTCCCTCGCGGCCTTGATAATCACCTGATCCCTGAGTCCGGCCTGCTCGTATTCCTTCAGGAATCCTTCCACGCGCTTGGAACGCTGCTTCTGCCTGGCTGTAAGAGGTGGCGCGATATAGGCTACCTTCCGATGGCCAAGTTCCAGAAGGTGGCGTGCCATGATTCTTCCCAGTTTGGAGTTGTCCAGTTCCACTGCATCCACATTCATCTTCTCATTCTGGTTGTTAATGACTGCTACCGGAATCTTTTCAGACAGTTCTTTCAACAGGTCCATAAAGCAGTGGCTTGGGTTGCAGGTGTAAATAATTCCCAGAGGGCGCAGTTCCCACATCATTTTAAGATACCGCTCCTCCATTCTCAAGTCTCTCTGGGTATTGCAGACAAAGAGGCCGAATCCCTGCTCTTTTGCCCTGGACTCAATTCCCTGAAGCAGCATGACATAATAAGGGTTCGTAAGGTTGGAACAAAAGACCACCAAAAGTTTCTCCTGCCTGGCACCTTTTTTCGTCTTGCGCTTTGGGGGGACATATCCTAATTCCTTCGCGGCATTCTCGACTTTTTCCACAGTTTCTTTTGAAAAAGATACATTATACTTTTTATTCAGAACCATGGAGACCGTAGATTGCGATACTCCGGCGGCCCTTGCGATATCTGTAGATGTAACTTTTTTCTTTCCCATTCTCTCTTATCACCTCAACGGGGACAGGCCAATCCACTATCTATCGCCTGTCCCCCTTTGCATTTACAGCTGTGTTCTGCCTTCCAGCGCCCTCAAAAGGGTCACTTCGTCAATATACTCCAAGTCTCCTCCAACCGGAACGCCGCTGGCAATCCTGCTGACCTTGATTCCTGTAGGCTTGATCAGCTTACTGATATACATAGCCGTAGTCTCCCCTTCCAAACTGGAATTCGTGGCGATGATCACCTCATCCACGTCCCCCTGCAAGCGCTCGATCAGTTCTTTTAACTTGATATCCTCCGGCCCGATGCCAAGCATGGGCGAGATCGCCCCATGCAGAACATGGTACACGCCGTTGTATTTTCCTGTCTTTTCATATGCTGCCAGATCTCTGGTGTTCTCTACCACCATGATCGTCTTGTGATCCCTGCCGCTGTTACTGCAGATCGGGCAAAGTTCTTGATCCGTCAGCGTATAGCACTGCGCGCAGTATCTGACATTCTCCCGCGCCTCGACCATCGTGGACGCCAGCCTTTTTACGTCATCCAGGGGCATGTGTATCAAGTGAAAAGCCAGCCTTGCCGCTGACTTTGAACCTATGCCCGGGAGGCATGACAATTCTTCAATTAACTTGCTCATCTGGCTACTGTAATAATCCATTTCCTACGCTCCCTGCTAGAACAATCCAGGCATCTGTCCGCCCATGCCGCCTGTGAACTTGGACATGGCTGACGCGGACACTTCATCCACCTTATCCATTGCCTCATTCACCGCCGCAACGATCAGATCCTCCAGCATCTCCACGTCATCCGGATCTACGGCTTCCTCATCCAGCTTGACCTTCAATACCTTCTTCGTTCCAGATACCGTTACTTCTACTGCTCCGCCTCCGGCAGTGGCAGTAAACTCCTTTGTCTCCATTTCTTTTGCCTGTTCTTCCATCTGACGCTGCATCTTCTGTGCCTGCTTCATCAGATTTGCCATATTCCCAGGCATTCCTCCTCCTGGAAATCCTCCACGTTTTGCCATCTTCATATCCTCCTAATCTTCTATTGTTATTTCCATATGGATCAAATTCTCAAGATCCACGAAACTGTCCTCAAACCTTCGGCCTTCTTCCAGCTGCCGGACTTCTATATCGACCTGTTTTCCTATCTTTTCTTCAATGAGCCTCTCTATCTCTTCTTTATGCTCCGCAGTCCCCACCGCAGCAGCGCTTACTTCGTCCGGAAGTACGATGAGCAGGCGGCTGCCCTCTCCCGGGCTTAGCCTGGCTTTCTTTAAATACGTCCGAAGAAGCGGCGACGCGTCATTGGCGATAGAGCGGAAGTCCTGGGCCACTGCCTTTACATCTTCGTTTAGCGCCTTGGGCAGTTCGGGCCTTGGCTTCTCTTTCTGTTCTGCAGGGCCATCCGAGTTGACATAGACTACTTTTTCCTTTACAGCGCTGTCTGAAAGTCCTTCTTCCAGCTGCTTTTCGATCAGCCTGATCCGGTCGAGAAGCGCATCCTGATTCTGGTCCATGGCCGGCCGGCATAGCTTTATCAGCGTTACCTCCAGCAGTACCCTTTTCTGGGTGGCGTATTTTAACTGATTGGTAAGGTCCGAGAAAATTCTAATATACCGGATTAGCGTGTCATTGTCAATCATCTGGGCCTCTTCTTTTAACTGGGCCAGATTTTCCGTGGACACGTCCAGCACATCTTCCATATTGTCAGAACTTTTTACAAGGAGCAGGTTGCGCAGATACCACGTAAAATCCGATGCCAGCTGGGACAGTTCTCTTCCTTGCATCACCAGTTCTTCTACCGTCTCTATTACCTTATGCACATCCATGGAAAGCAGTTCCCGAAGCAGCCTGCTGAACGTCTCCGTATCCACCGCTCCCAGTACCTCAAGCACATGGTCATAGGTCAGTTTCTCGCCAATGTAGAAGGCAACGCATTGATCCAGCAGGCTTAAGGAATCTCTCATGGAGCCATCCGCCATCTTCGCAATATAGCGCACAGCCTTTTCCTCCACCTCCCACTCTTCCTTGTCAATCAATTCCCGGAGCCTGGCGGATATGGTCTCAATCGATATTCTCTTGAAATCATACCGCTGGCACCGGCTTAATATCGTAATCGGTATCTTGTGGGCTTCCGTTGTGGCCAGAATAAATATCACATATTCCGGGGGCTCTTCCAATGTTTTCAGCAGCGCATTGAACGCTCCTATAGACAGCATATGGACCTCATCTATAATATAGACTTTATACCTTCCTTCTGTAGGCCGGTACGCAACCTCCTCGCGGATCTCGCGGATATTGTCCACGCCGTTGTTGGACGCGGCATCAATTTCTATCACATTCATGGACGTGCCCGCGGCAATCGATCTGCACATGGCACATTCCCCGCATGGGCTTCCATCTACCGGATGCTCGCAGTTTACCGCTTTCGCAAATATCTTTGCCACAGTCGTCTTTCCAGTCCCTCTTGTCCCGCAGAACAGATACGCATGTCCAATCCGTTCTGCTTTTATCTGGTTTTTTAATGTCTTCACTATGGCGTCCTGACCTTTTACGTCTTCAAATTCGTCAGGACGGAACTTCCGGTACAATGCCGTATATGACATTTCTTACACTCCCTGTCTGCTTTATTTGTCTCCAAAACTGATTCCTGTCATCTTGGCTTCCCTGACAATATCAGATTCCGGATCCACGTATTTTAATTTGCCTGCCACCTCGCTGAGCGGAACGCGGGCAATATCCCTGTTCTTTACAGCCACCATGCAGCCAAAGTCTCCATCCAGTATGGCTTCCGCAGCTGCCGCTCCAAGCCTCGTGGCCAGCACCCTGTCATACGCGCAGGGCGAGCCGCCGCGCTGCGTATGGCCAGGAACCGTAATGCGCACCTCCTGGTCTGTCTTCTTCTGGATCTTTTCAGATATCTCATAGGCAACCGAAGGATATTTCTGCTTCGCCTTCTTTTCCTTCAGCTCCTTCTTGGAAAGTTTCGCGTCTTCCTTGGATATCGCGCCCTCGGCCACCGCGATTATCGTAAACTTCTTTCCCGCAGCCTTGCGCTTATTTATCGCTTCCACCACCACATCGATGTCGTATGGAATCTCCGGCAGCAATATAATGTCCGCGCCTCCTGCAATTCCCGCATGGAGCGTTACCCAGCCAACCTTGTGCCCCATAACCTCGATGATGAATACCCGGCTGTGGGATGTGGCTGTCGTATGGATCCTGTCAATGGTATCTGTCGCGATATCCACCGCGCTCTGGAACCCAAAGGTCATATCCGTCCCCCATAAGTCATTGTCAATCGTCTTCGGAAGCGTGATAACATTCAGGCCTTCCTCCCTAAGCATATTGGCAGTCTTATGCGTTCCATTGCCTCCCAGGACGACGAGGCAGTCCAGATTCAGCTTGTGGTACGTATGCTTCATCGCTTCTACCTTATCAAGTCCATTCTCATCCGGAACGCGCATCAGCTTGAATGGCTGCCTGGATGTCCCAAGAATCGTCCCGCCAACCGTCAATATCCCGGAGAAGTCCCTGGAAGTCAGCATCTTGAAATTTGAATAGATCAGTCCTTTATACCCCTCCTGAAATCCGTAGATCTCCACATCATCTCTTTTAGAGCAGATTCCTTTTACTACGCCCCGCATTGCCGCATTCAGCGCCTGGCAGTCTCCTCCGCTTGTAAGCATTCCTATTCTTAACATACGTCCACTCCTTTCACAGCCAAACATTTTTCTATATTTCAAACTTATATTCATGCCCGCAACTAGCACATAATATAATAAAATTATAACTTATTTTCAATTAACAAACAACCCCATTGACAGGGATGATATAATGAAACATATGGATATTTTTAGAAGAAGGTAGGTAATATTGTGGATAAACTAGACGTAAAACTATGGACCTTGGCCGCAAAGGGACAGATTGTTCCGGATCGCTCTTTGCTTAAGACGCCGGAGCAGATCAAGGCAATTCAGGAAAGCGCGGACTTGAATACTGCCGTCCTGGACCATGTTGCAGCCCATATCCGTGAAGGCATGAGTACGGAAGAGATTGATCGGCTGGTATACGACTATACCACTCAGCACGGCGGTATCCCGGCGCCCCTTAATTATCAGGGATTTCCCAAAAGCGTATGTACATCCGTCAACAATGTCGTATGCCATGGAATCCCCGATGAAAACGAGATCCTGAAGGAGGGCGACATCATTAATGTGGATGTATCCACCATTCTGAATGGCTATTATTCAGATGCTTCCCGGATGTTTACCATCGGACAGATATCCCCTGAGGCCGAGAAGATCGTCAGAGTCACCAAAGAATGCGTGGAGCTTGGCTTAAAGGCGGCAAAGCCATGGGGACATTTGGGAGATATCGCTTATGCCATCAGTACCCATGCCAGGAAGAATGGCTTTTCTGTCGTGGAAGATATCGGCGGCCATGGAATCGGCCTGGAATTCCATGAAGATCCTTATGTCAGCTATGTAACCCCCAAGGGCAGCGAGATGGTGCTCGTGCCGGGCATGATGTTTACCATCGAGCCCATGATCAACGAGGGAAGCCCTGAATTCTATATTGACGAGGAAAATGGCTGGACCGTCTACACCATCGACGATGGGCTGTCAGCGCAGATAGAGTATATGGTATTGATTACCGAGACGGGTGTCGAGGTTATGACAAAATAAAAAGAAGAACTGAAGCGTGTATTTTATATGCCTTCAGTTCTTCTTTATTCTTTTCTGCATTTTTCAAGAATCAATCGCCTTGCCTGAGCCTTCGTAGCAATTTCTTCTTTGGGAATGCCTGTCAGGTAATTAGCGGCATCCGCCCACTCTTCCTCTCCATAGCGTTCTATATCCATCTTCTGGAGACAGCCTTCCAGCCTGCAGCGGTATTCCTCAAGCTGCAAATCCGACAGGTATGTGCAGCCTGCCTGTTCTGCCAATAATTCAATTAATTCTAAGTTCTTTCTTTTTGGCGTCATATTTATCCTCATTCCATTATCCAACAAAAAAATGGACTAAAAATCAGACTTTTTAATCCACTAATGTTATATTTTTAATAGCAGTTTGTATATATATAAGTAACAAGAGAGGCATTAGGCCGCCGAAAACAATGGATGTAAAAGTCTACATAATCTGCCAAATTTTAACACTCCTTTTCATCCTGGCATTGGGAAATCCACTTTGCAAACATGCTATGGCTTGTTCCCAGCCTCCTTGCCGCCTCCCTCATGCTGATCTGGTTATTCTCCCAAAGCCTCGCCACATCCGGGAATTCTTCCGGTATCTCTTTCCTCGGCCTTCCAAAAGCTACCCCTTTTAATTTTGCAACCGCAATTCCCTCTGCCTGCCTCTGCCGGATATTCTCCCTTTCAATCTGGGCCACATAGGACATGATCTGGAGTACCAGATCCGATATGAATTTGCCAGTCAGCCCGTTCACATGATTCCTGGTGTCCAGCAGCGGAAAATCAATCACTACGATGTCCACGTCCTTCGCTTTTGTAAGAGTCCTCCACTGCTCGATAATCTCATCATAATTTCTTCCCAGTCTGTCAATCGATTTCACGAACAAGGTATCCCCGGGCTTTAATAGATTCAAGAGCCGGCGGTAGCTGGGCCTGTCAAAGTCCTTGCCTGACTGCCGGTCTATGTAGATGTCCTCCTTGCGGATGGGAATCTTCTCCATTGCAACGATCTGCCGGTCTATATTCTGATCCCGGCTGGATACCCGCACATAACCATATGTTTTTTTACCCATTTCCTCCTCCTTGCCTTTTCATCTATGATAACCGATAAAAGCAAAAGAAGATTATGGTAATATTTTCCATAATCTTCTTTCAGGTTATTTTAATGAGCCTCAAGCTTCTTTCATTCCCAGTATCAGCGCAGAATGCGCCCCCATATTTACAACGACTTCTCCGTCGTCAACCAGATATTCTTCGTCTTCTATCGTGTAGCCGTCTGAATAAGAATAGATCAGCCTTTTCATCCGGCATTTCATCGGCACTTCCACCTGCCATACCGGAACCGTGACCTCTGTAAGCTCGCTCCGGTTATTAATAATTGCTACAATACGGTCCTCACCCAGGAAACGGCCATATGCCAGCACATTTTCATCCCAGCTCAGTATATTAAGGGAGCCTGTACGAAGCGCCGGATGTTCCTTGTGTATCCGTATCATCTCCTTATGGAAATTCAGCAGTTCCTGATTCTCATTTCCCCAGGGATATGTCCGCCTGTTATCCGGATCTGTGAATCCGCACACGCCCGCCTCATCTCCATAGTAGATGGTAGGCGCCCCTACCCACGTCATCTGTATCGCAACGGCTTCCCGCATGATCGCCTCATTTACATATTCTTCCGCGGCCTTCGGCCCCAGATGCTCTACCCTTCCAACCATGTGGTTGGTACGGGTCAAAAACCGCGAATGGTCGTGGTTCGATAATTCGTTCATCGCCACCTGCAAGGATGGCGTCAGCATATTGGACATATGATGGGAGATGGAGCCCACAAAGTTATCTGCATTGCCCCGCAGTTCTTCTCTCGCCTCATCACTGTGCTTTTCCATCCCCGTAAGGAACCATGTTACAGGCTCCATAAAGGCGTCATAGTTCATGACCGTATCCCACTCATCGCCTTGAAGCCAGTCGCTGGGATCTCCGTAATGCTCGGCAAGAATAATCGCCTCTGGATTGGCATCCTTGACCGCCTCGCGGAATTTCTTCCAGAACTGATGGTTGTACTCATTGCTTCGCCCCAGATCCGCGGCTACATCCAGCCGCCATCCATCCACATTATACGGCGGGGATACCCATTTCCTTCCAATATATAATATATAATTCTCCAGTTTCATGGAATCTTCATAGTTCAATTTGGGAAGCGTATCATGCCCCCACCAGCCGTCATAGTTAGTATTATACGGCCAATTTCCCGGCTCCTCCTTAAAGAATCTGAAATAGCTTCTGTAAGGACTGTCCGGGGAAATGAATGCTCCTGGCTCATAATCTTCCTGATTTTCATAAATGCGTTCTCTGTCCATCCATTTATTAAACGACCCGCAATGGTTGAACACGCCGTCAAGGATGATTCTCATGCCGCGCCTGTGAAGTTCTTCTACCAGCTTGATGAACAGCTGGTTGCTGGCTTCCAGATTCTTAATATCCGTCGTTCTTTTCTGATACTTCGTAGCAAGCCGGTTCTCCGTCATGCCTTCTGCCAGGACTTCTCCCCCATCTTCCACGATCACCCCATAATGCGGGTCTATATAATCATAATCCTGAATATCGTATTTGTGGTTGGAAGGCGAGACAAACAACGGATTGAAGTACAAGACTTCCACGCCCAGATCCTGCAGGTAATCCAGCTTATTGATCACTCCCTGCAGATCCCCGCCATAGAACTCCCGCACCCCCATCTTATCCGGATATTTATTCCAGTCTGTTACCTTCCTGCTGTAATCTCCTATATAAAAATACTCCCTGGACTCTACATCATTGGTCTTGTCGCCATTATAGAACCGGTCTGTAAAAATCTGATACATTACCGCCCCTTTTGCCCAATCCGGCGTAGAAAATCCTGGTACAATGACAAATTCATAAAATGCAACAATTTCTTTTGATGTGCCGCACTTGTTGTAATAACAAAGCTCGTCACCATCCTGGATTTCAAAGCAATACCGGAAAGGCTCCTCATTCAAACGCCAGTTGATCGTGTAGTAGTCGAATTCTCCTCTGGTGCTTTCCTTCTTCATATCATATCCGCCAACGCCCGTCATGAGGCGCACCCGATCTACATCATCTTTTGCTGTGCGAAAGCGCAGCGTTATTGTCTCATTCTCCGCCGGCTGCGGCGGATTGACATAACTGGCAGTCCCATCACAAAACAAAGCTTGTTCCTTCATGCAACCAAACCCTCTCTAATTCATTATTTTTTCATTATGCCTCAGACACTTCCCCAGTAAATAATGATTCAAACTCTTCTCTTGAGATCTTCTCTTTTTCTAATAAAAGTTCTGCACATGAGTGAAGCACATCATCGTATTTCGTGATAATATGTCTTGCTCTGCTGTAGCATTCATCTATGATTCTTTTTACTTCCTGGTCAATGACAGTCGCCACGCCTTCCCCGTATCCTCTGGATGTATGCGCCAGGTCACGTCCAATGAACACCTCGTCGCTGTCGTCATCATAACTGATCAGGCCAACGGCCTCTGACATTCCAAACTTAGTCACCATGGATTTTGCCAGGCCTGTTGCCTGCTTAATATCCTGGGAAGCCCCGGTGGTAATATCGTCAAATACTTCTTCTTCCGCCACGCGCCCTCCAAGGGCTACCGTAATATCCTGCAGCATCTTGCCCTTTGTATTGAACATCTCATCATTTTCCGGAAGCGGCATCGTATAGCCCCCTGCCCCGCCGGTAGGAATAATGGAAACGCTGTATACAGGCCCTACGTCCGGCAGCACGTGGAACAGAATCGCATGTCCCGCCTCGTGGAATGCCGTGATACGCTTTTCTTTATCGGATATGATCCTGCTCTTTTTCTCGGCACCGATCCCTACCTTGACGAAGGATCTCTTAATATCCTCCTGCTTCAGGTATATCCTGTTTTCCTTAGCTGCCAGGATTGCCGCCTCATTCAGGAGATTTTCAAGATCCGCTCCCGTGAATCCGGCAGTCGTCTGCGCGATCTGCTTAAGATCTATATCCTCGCTAAGCGGCTTTCCTTTCGCATGAACCTTCAGAATCTCTTCCCGTCCCTGTACATCCGGCCGGCCAACCATAACCTTCCTGTCAAAGCGGCCTGGGCGCAGGATTGCAGGATCCAGGATATCTACACGGTTGGTAGCGGCCATTACGATGATTCCTTCATTTACGCCGAATCCGTCCATCTCTACCAGCAGCTGGTTCAGCGTCTGCTCTCTCTCATCATGTCCGCCGCCCATTCCCGTCCCGCGGCGTCTCGCTACGGCATCAATCTCATCAATGAAAATAATGCAAGGCGCATTCTTCTTCGCTTCTTCGAACAGGTCCCTGACGCGGGACGCGCCGACTCCGACAAACATCTCTACAAAGTCAGAGCCTGAGATCGTAAAGAACGGAACACCGGCCTCTCCGGCAACCGCTTTTGCAAGCAAGGTCTTTCCGGTACCGGGAGGGCCTACTAGAAGGACTCCCTTCGGGATCCTTGCGCCTACCTGGATGTATTTTTTCGGGGCCTTTAAAAAGTCCACGATCTCTTCCAGTTCTTCCTTCTCTTCTTTCAGGCCGGCCACCTGTCCGAATGTGATCTTTCTTTCCACATCCGTGCTAAGCCTTGCACGGCTCTTGCCAAAGTTCATGGCCTTGGCGTTGGCTCCCCCGCCCTGACGGTTCATCAGCAGGAATATCAGCAGAACTCCTCCCAGAACCAGAAGCATCGGCACGATCGTCGTCGCAAACCAGCTGTCCTGCGGCACATCCGGCATCTCGTAGTCAATCTTCTTTTCCTTCAGGTAATTCTGAATCTCATTGACATCGGATACATACAGATACTTTACGGAATCTTCATCATTCTTTGTATCCACCTGGATCTCTACCCGGCCCGTCGGAACATTTTTATTCTGGCTGACGGTAACAGTCTCCACATTATCGCTGACGATAAGCTTCTCAAATTCCTTCCATGTCAATTCTTTATCTTTTTGGTCAAACTGATTCGTGAACCACAATGCTGCAAACAGAAACACTACGAATATCAGCACCGTGGCTCCGCTCAGCCCTCTGGTCTTCTTGTCATTCAATGTTTTATAGCCCCTTTCTACTCCACACCTTCTACAACCCCGATGTATGGTAGATTTCTATATTTTTGCGCATAGTCAAGCCCATAGCCTACGACAAATTCATCCGGTATCTCGAATCCCACGTAGTCTACCTTCACATCGCGCACTCTTCTCTCTGGCTTGTCAAGAAGCGTGCACAGCCTCATGCTGCTTGGGTGCCTCTTGGCCAGAATGTCAAGCAGGTAGTACAGCGTCCTTCCAGAATCAATAATATCTTCAACTACCAGCACGTCTTTTCCTTCCAGCGTCTCATCCAGGTCTTTTGCAATCTTTACCACGCCGCTTGACGACGTGCCGTCTCCATAACTGCTGACACTCATAAAGTCCATGGAAACCGGTATGCTGATCCGTTTTGCCAGTTCGCACATAAAGAATACTCCGCCCTTCAGGACACAGATCAGATGTACCTGCTTTCCCGCATAATCCTCGCTGATCTTTTTGCCCAGTTCCTCAATTCTCTTCGCGACTTCTTCCTCTTCAATCAATACTCTAACTGTTTCTGCCATCTTTTCATCCTCCGCAAAATTCTATTTCCAGAATCCTTCTGGTATTCTCTGTGATCTGATACTGCTGGTTCTGCCTGTACCCTACAATCCACATGATATGTTTCCCATCCGCGATAAGCCAGATCCGGTCTCTTTCCTCCTGTGGAATCTTCTCATTAATAAAATACTGCTTCAGTTTCTGGGTTTTGCCGTTTTTATCAATCGTTATATAGTCTCCCGGCTCCCTATGCCTGATTTTTACAGTATTTTTTATTATATCATAATCAAACCATTTCGTGTAGGGGTTTTCCGGAAATATTACTTTCCCCGGCGTTCTCTTAAGCGTTCGCATCTTCATAAGCCCTTCCGGATTCTGGTCTGTTAGATTCTGGTCTTTTGGGCGTCCCTCGCTTTCCCTGCGAAGCTCGATTCCCTCATAGCTTCGCACTGCCACGATTCCATAGGGGAGCCTTGCCTGGCGTCCCACTTGGTTATCCAGCAGTTCAAACAGCATCTTTGCATGGACCGACTCAATGTCTTTGCGCCTCCCGGCCGCCTGGCATATAAATTCATGAAGCACATAGGAGCGCAGCGCCTCTGGCACAAGGATGAATTCCTGCTTAAGAAGTACCCTCCTCGTTTGGTCCTTTGACACCTTTATGCATCTGGCAGCGTAACGCGTAGTTTCTGACTCTACATATTTCCACAGCTGTCTCATCTGTTCCATAGTCTCCGACATATGGGAAACCGCCCTCTCATTTACCTGCTCTTCCAGATAAGGTATCACGTGGTTGCGGATCCGGTTCCGGGTATGGCCATCCTCGAGATTGGTTTCATCCGTACAATAAGATATTCCCCGATTCACCAGATATGATTCAATCTCTTCCCGCTTTAGACACAAAAGAGGGCGAATAAATACGCCGTCTACAGGCGCAATCCCCCCCATTCCTTTCAGGCTGCATCCCCGGCACAGATTCCACAGCAAGGTCTCCGCATTATCATTCTGGTGATGGGCAAGCGCGATCTTGGTCCCTCCCGCTTCCTTCAGGACCTCCTTGAAAATCCGCCTTCTTACATATCTGCCAGCCTCTTCTTCGCTCATCTTATTATGCAAAGCAAAGGATTTTACATCTTCATAAAATAAGCGAAGCTCGATTCCTAACTCTTTGCATACTTTTTTTACATAGGCCGCATCCGCATCCGCGGTCTCTTCCCTCAGCCCGTGATGTACATGAACCGCCTCCACAGACAGGCCCATTTCCTTTTTCAATTCGATGAGCATGAAAAGAAGGCATATGGAGTCTGCCCCTCCTGATACGCCTACAATCACCTTATCCTTTTCATCCAGCATATGGTACTTCTCTATATACGCCTTTACCTTATGATACATATCATAATCCTTCTTATGTTAGTAATTCGTCTGTTCCACTTAAATATATAGAATTTCCCGGTAAAAAGCAAGTTCTCCTTACAGTTTCCACATTCCTACTACCAATATCGTCATATCATCCAGGGGTACTTCCCCGGTCCATTCCAGAACTTGTCCCAGGATATGATGCGCCATCTCTTTTGGATTGACGATATTAGAATCCAGTATAAATGTGCTCATCAGCGCATCCTGCTCTCCCACAGGCAGCGCGTCCATGATGCCATCCGTCACCATGATCACATAGTCCCCGGACCCAAGGCTCTTTGTCACCGTATCAATCTCAATATCCTGAAGGACCCCGATTGGCAGCGTCGTAGAACAGATCTTCTCAACCGCGTCCTTCCTTTTGATAAATGTGGTTGATGCACCGGCCTTTACAAATTCGCAGGTACCGCTATACAAATCAAACAGGCTGACGTCTATCGTGGAAAAACGCACTTCTTCTCTGCCGATCACCAGAGCCGTATTCATCATCTGGACGGCCGTCTTTACAGGGAACCCTGCTTCCAGCAGTTCCTCCAGCATCTCTACCACCATCGTGCTTTCCCGGAAAGCCTCTTCGCCCGATCCCATTCCATCCGATAAGGCGATGCCTTTCTTTCCGCCCGGAAGGTCCGTCATCAGAAACGTATCCCCGGAGATCTTCTCGCATCCTTTCCCAATCTTCGCCACGCCCTGCAAGGTATGGTATCTGGCGCCCTCCACGCACGCGACCGTACAGTACTCTTCCCCAATGATGGGCCGTTCTCCTTGTTCCGGCATCATGATTCTTCCCACGCAGTTCCCGACCAGCGCCGCAAACTCCTTGGTGGCTATAAGGTGTCCCTTCATAGCCTTCACCGTCAGATGAATCTCATACTTTCCCTGGGGCGTCATATAGAATACTGCGGACAGCATTCTTACCCCGCATTTCTTCAGCTGATTCTTCAGCCGTTTTTCCAGATGCTCATCTTCGAATATGCCCGCATCCAGTTCCCTAGTGGTATACTGGATCATCTTCGCAAAACTATTCAGCTGCACGGCATATCCTTCCCGGTTCTGGACGATCTTGTTGTTCCACATCAAGATCTGCTTCGCATTCTCGAATACTTCCAGCGTCTCCCTTAAGAATCTGGGCGCCATGATGCATTTCTTCTGCAGTTTCCGCTTTAATTCAATATTCAGTTCCGCTCCATATTCTTCCACGGCGCATAGAATCTCATACAGCATCTGATAGGTATGGACCCGGTTCTCTCCCATGCACCACTCCTTCTTTTCACAGTTCTCGCAGACCTTGTCCGTAATCTTCAGGAACATCTCCTCAATCTCATCTTTGGTAAAGGTCCCCTTATAATCCTCCAGTGTCAGAAATGTCTTTGACAGATGCATCAGCGAATCCGCAAACTTGTCCATCTGTATGACATAAGGATTCACAAAAGTCTCTTTCTCTTTTACCTCCGCCATTCTTTGCTCCCCTTTCAATGGTTATTAGACAAATTTCTCCCAGACAAAGAAAAAAGCTTTAGGAATCCTACTTCCTAAAGCTTATCATCTGTTTATTTTGCCTTAAATATAATCTCATTCTCATGTACCAGACCTAGTTTGTCTTTGGCAACATCTTCTACATATTCATCTGTTCCCACGTACTTCTCAAGATCCTTGATCTCTGCTTTGCGTGCCGTCTCTTCCTTTATCTGCTCCTTCAGCTCCATCTCCTGTGCCTGATAGGACTTATCTCTTGCGCGGAGCGTCATGCTGCTCGCGGATACTACCACTACCAGCAGAAGAATTACGGCGCTGACCGCCAGCACGCTTCTCTTATGTCGCTGTATGCGTTTTTTCTGCCGCCTTCTACGGCTCTTTTGTTTAATTCCATTCATATAATTACTCACCCTTACGCCGGCACCCCTGCTGGCTATACTCACCCAATTAATAATAATATATTAACTTTTTTCCTTCTTTTAATCAAGACTTTTGGGGAAAATCCTTCTTCTTACGCGTGTAGATTTTTTTGTACACTTTTTCCAACTGTCTTAAAAAAACCGTCATCAAAACTGCCCCCAGCACAACACCTAGTACAAAATGCCACCTTATACTACCATCACTTGTATGGTAAATCTGCACAAAGATATAGATGGCAGAGCCGATCCAGAAAATAAGGTCTTCTATCCCTATGGCTGCGAGATTATGCCTTATGATATTCCGGAAGCAGGCGATACAGCGGTAGGCCAGCCGCACGATGGCGCCGGATATCACCGCCATCACAAACACCATTAATTCTTCTTTCAGTCCTGGCATGCAATCACCTGAATAATTTCGAGAATATATTCTCCTGCTGCTTGCCATGCGCCTGGACATCCGAATATGCCACGCTGTCTATATTTCCTGACAGGTCCACTTCCCCTTTTTCCAGACTCAGGCGGTTGACATGCAGATCTGTCCCCTTCACCATCATCATTCCCTGCTCCGTCTCCAGCAGAATCTCATTCAGGTCAAAGGACAGCACATCTATAACGCCTGTAACAAGGCTGGTTTTCCGGTTATTGATCACCAGTTTATGGTTTTTTTGTACGGTTCTTTCTTCCATGCGCATCACAACCTTTCTTAATTATCTTATGAAGGGTTGTTTCCATTTATTACAAATATTTGAATAGATCTTTGGCTTCTTCCTTTTTTGTAGTCTCTTGTATATCCAGCACTTCCACCTTCACCGTCTTCGTTCCAAATTGAATCTCAATGATATCTCCTGGCTTTACCTTCACGGAGGCCTTTGCCACGCTTCCATTGACCGTCACTCTTCCTGCATCGCAGGCCTCGTTTGCCACGGTCCTCCTCTTGATCAGGCGGGAAACCTTTAAAAACTTGTCCAGTCTCATAACATCCTCCTTCCAGACATAAAAATAGAGAGCGTAAGGCGCTCTCTATTCCTATACTTTTATAAAACTTATCCGTTCGCCGAATTATGCGTTAACAGCGTCTTTCAATGCTTTTCCAGCTTTGAATTTTGGAGCCTTGCATGCTTCAATCTTCATGGTTTTTCCTGTCTGAGGATTTCTTCCTTCTCTTGCTGCTCTCTTGCTTACTTCGAAAGTGCCAAAGCCGACTAACTGTACCTTATGATCTTTTTTCAGTTCATCTGTTACAACATCAATAAAAGCCTTTAATGCTTTTTCAGAATCTTTTTTAGATAATTCTGCCTGGTCAGCGATTGCTGCTACTAATTCTGTTTTGTTCATGGATAATTTCCTCCTCTTGTTTACGTATAGAATCCCTTATTTTCAATTCTACAAATTATTCGGCTCCCCATACGCTCATATGGCATGCCTTTAGTTACTGTTATACCTGTTTTCCCTGTATTTGTCAAGGTGATTTCTCAGTTTTTCCCGTATTTTCAGGGTTTTCCCACTTTTTCCCTGGCTTACATCATGGTGTTGATCATGGATAAAACTTCTTCTCCAAGCTTGCTTGATTTTTCATCCGCATCTTCAAGAGAACTTCCCTTGATTCCATAGTAGAATTTTACCTTAGGCTCCGTACCGGATGGCCTTACGCACAGCCAGGCGTCATCCGTCAGATCATAATACAAGACGTTGGATGTTGGAAGCCCGGTCTGCGTCACATCGCCTGTAGCCACGTCTTTGATCGTATCAGCCTGGTAATCCCTTACCTTCAGCACCTTGTATCCGCCTACTTCCATCGGCGGGTTCTTACGCAGAGTCTCTAAGATTTCCTGGATCTTCTGAAGACCCTCGATTCCTTTTAGCGTGATAGACTGGATATCATCCTTGTAATAGCCATACTTGTCATACATGTCCACCATAGCGTCCCACAAAGTCTTGCCCTTCGTCTTATAATAAGCCGCAGCCTCGCACAGGGCCATTGTCGCTACGATCGCATCCTTGTCCCTTGCGTGGGTTCCGATCAGGCAGCCATAACTTTCTTCAAACCCAAAGAGATATGTCCCTTTCCCCGTAGTCTCGAATCCAAGGATCTGCTGTCCGATATACTTAAAGCCGGTCAGAACCTCGATAAGCCCAATATTGTAGCCTTTGGCTATGGCGTCCGCCAGATTGGAGGTTACAATCGTCTTAATGAGATAGCCGTCATCCGGAAGCCCGCTGACTTCCTTGCGCTGGCCGATCTCATAGTCTGCAAGCAGGCAGCCGGACATATTGCCGGTAAGCACCTTGTACTCTCCTGACTTGGCATCTTTTACGTACACTCCAAGGCGGTCCGCATCCGGGTCTGTAGCCAGCACCAGATCGGCATCCACTTCTTTGGCAAGCGCAAGTCCAAGTTCAAAGGCTTCCTTGGCCTCCGGATTCGGATAGGAAACGGTCGGGAATTCTCCGTCCGGCAATTCCTGTTCTTTTACTACATATACATTTTCAAACCCCAGTTCCTTCAGAATGCGCCTTGCCGGTATATTTCCGGTACCGTGAAGAGGACTGTAGACGATCTTCAGTTCCTTGCCTACCGCATCAATAGAGTCCTGATGGATCACCTGCTTCTTAAGTTCTGCAATGTAGCCATCGTCCACTTCCTGCCCGATCACTTCATAGAGTCCGGCCTTCTTTGCTTCCTCAAGCCCCATAGTCTTAACCGTATTATAATCCGTAACTGCCTCAACCTCAGCCATGATTCCTTTGTCATGAGGCGGGGTGATCTGTGCGCCATCCTCCCAGTATACCTTGTATCCATTATACTCCGGCGGATTATGGCTGGCTGTAATGTTAATTCCGGCTATGCATCCAAGGGAGCGAACAGCATAAGAAAGTTCCGGCGTCGGGCGCAGGGATTCAAACACGTACGCCTTGATTCCGTTAGCGGCAAGGCACAGTGCAGCTTCATCTGCAAACTCCGGAGACATGCGCCGGGAATCGTATGCGATCGCCACGCCTTTCGCCTGACCGCCATTCTTCATAATATAGTTGGCAAGCCCCTGGGTTGCCTTCCTGACCGTATAGATGTTCATGCGGTTCGTTCCTGCGCCGATGATTCCTCTTAGTCCGGCAGTTCCAAATTCGAGATCTTTATAGAAGCGCTCCTTGATCTCATTATCATCTTCCGCTATGCTTCTTAGTTCATCCTTTGTGTTTTCATCAAAGTATGGATTGCTTAGCCATCCCTCATATTTTTCACGATATTCCATAGTCGTACCTCCTGTCCTTAATGCTTTTATTATACAACAGGAAGTTATAAATGAAAAGAAAATATGTCCTCTAAAAACCGCTTCTTTTCTTCTGTCTGCTTAATGGAAGTATTGAGTTTCTCTATACTTTTTATGGATATCCACGCCTTATTCGAATGATAATACGAATTGGCAATCTTCCAGAACTTCTCCGGATAGATCAGGCGTATCTTAAGATATTCCAGCTCCGCATCCGTAATCGGCCTGATCGCGGAATATGCATTGATCATATTGTCCCCAAGCCGTTCCTTCCATCCGTGTTTTTCCATGACCTTGCGCAGGAAATAATACAGATCCTCCACCTGCACATCCCTCTTAAACTTCTCAAAGTTAGTGGTGGCAATGCGGTAAGGCTCTTTCTTGTAATTATAATCCCCCTGCACCATCAGTATATTATGGTAGTTATACTCGCCGTGGGTCATACAGCAGTTCTTGACGCTGTCCTGGTAGAGGCTCTCATAGTCCGAATTCTCCAATTCCGCTATCGCCGCGTCCGCCCACTGGTAGATCTGGTCAAAATGCTTCAGAAACGCGAATTCAAATTCTCCTTTGGGCGCAATGCCTCTCATAAACTTACGCACCTTTTTTAATTCCCTGTTATGGCGCAGATACTCATCTTTCAGATGGGCTCCCGCCGTCACATTGCTCTCCAGTTCATGGCGCATCAATATATGAAGCTTCGCCAGGTTGCCGGATGCCGCAAGCAGTTCTGCCGGTTTCTTTACATCGCACTCCCGGCCCTTAAACCAGGACTTCAGCATATATCTGCTGCCGTCTTCCAGCGCAGAAAGGCATTCTCCTTCCCTGGTCAGTATGATCCTGTCTATTCTTCCATATCCCTGGCTATAAAGATATTCATACAATTCGTACAGCGCAGGGATACGTTTCTCAGACACCCTCACTTCTTTCAGCAAAAGCAGCCCCTGATCCGTGTCGCATAAAATAGCACCCCTGGTTTTACGGGTGCTGATGACTTCTATATTATACTGCTCTAAAACACCTAGTTCATATTCCTGCATACTAATCCCCTGCACTCTATATTACATATTCTCTCTAACGTATGTCAGGAAAAGAGAAAATATGATTAAGGGCAGGGGATTTTCTTTAATTCAGCCGTTTCAGCAGTTCTTCCTTTGTATTTAATTTGGGATCCTCTATGACCAGTTTCAGCAATTCCTCCAGTTTCTCGCCAATTTCCTTGCCAGGCTTCATGCCCGAGGCGATCAGATCCCGGCCGGTCACTGCCAGATCCTTTAAAGATACGCAGTCGCCATCTTCCACGATCTGGCGGTATAATTCTTCTATCTGATCCAGATTCTCGATCTTTTCCTCCCTCTGATACATGCTCTGGGCCAGCACGTCCGCGCGGCGTACTTCCATGTAATATGGGAATAGTTCTTCCCCGATCTGGTTCATGGCCCTGCGAACGCTTTTTGCCGTGGCAGGCATGCGAAGGTCATGGTAGCGGACCAGCCTTGTCACTTTGCGTATCGTATCATTGTCGAATTTCAGCCTTCTTAGCACATTTCCGGCAATTCTCTCGCTCTCCAGGGCATGCTTCTTAAAATGGGCGACTCCTGCTTCATCCACCGTCTTTAACGCCGGCTTCCCCATATCATGCAGCAGCATGGCAAGCCTTAGGATCTTATCCGCGCGGATATTCTTCATGGCATGCAGCGTATGCTCGCCCACATTATACCTATGGTGCGGCGTCTCCTGGCCAGTCGTCATCAACTGGTCAAATTCCGGAAGAACTATCCGCGTCATTCCTAATTCATATGCCTCACGCACCATTTCCGGACGCTTTGATGTAATCATTTTTACTAATTCTACCTGTATTCTTTCCGCACTGATATTCTGAAGCGTCCAGGCCAGTTCTTTCATCCCCTGCCGGGTGTCCTCCTCTATATTGAATCCCAGCTGGGCCGCAAAGCGCACTCCCCGCAGGATTCTAAGCGCGTCTTCTTTGAATCGTTCCTTCGCGTTGCCAACGCAGCGTATCATCCCTGCTTCCAGATCTTCAAGCCCTCCAAATATATCAACCAGGCCATCCGTTTCATTATATGCCATCGCATTGATGGTAAAATCCCTCCGAAGCAGATCTTCCCGGAGATTGCGCGTAAAGGTAACTTCCTTCGGATGCCTGCTGTCTTCGTATTTCCCATCGATCCGGTACGTCGTCACTTCGAATCCTTCTTTTTCCAGAAGTACCGTAATCGTTCCATGCTGGATGCCGGTATCAAACGTCTTATCGAACAAAGCCTTTGTTTCTTCCGGCATGGCTGATGTCGTGATATCCCAATCCTCCGGCTCCCTTCCCAGGATAGAATCCCGGATGCATCCGCCTACTGCATACGCCTCATACCCATGTTCCTGAAGCGTCCCGATAATTCTGCCTACTTTTTCAGGCAATTGTATAGTTCTATCTCCCACAGCGATATCCTCCAAATAAACTAGCTTATCCTATCATATCACATTTCTTCCTGAATTAACAAATCTATGATATTCCAAGACTGTTCCAAGAAAAAAAGAACTGCCATACCAAGGTTTTTTCACTCTTGGTACAGCAGTTCCTGATATTCTAAGCACTCTATTTCCTAGTAGGATTTGCCCCAGTATGCCATATGCTTGGCCGGCTTTCCACACCAGATACATTTATCGGAAATCATTTCCTCATCTTCGATCAGACATCTGGTTGCCGCTCCGCCTGTGGCGTACTTCACTTCGCCTTCGCATTCTGGATCTCCACACCAGCAAGCCTTGACAAATCCACGGTTAGCCTTGAACTTCTCAACCATTTCATCCATGGTTGTAGCAGTATCGATGTGGCCCTGAAGGAACTCATTCGCCCTGTCATACATATCCTGCTGCTCCTGCTCTAAGATGTCGCGCAGCTTCACTGCAATCTCATCCAAGGATACGACGATCTTTTCACGGTTATCACGGCGGACAACGACCACCTGGTTCTTCTCAATATCCTTCGGTCCGATCTCGATACGAGTAGGAATTCCCAGCATCTCCTGCTCAGAGAATTTCCATCCTGTACTCTTATCAGAGTCATCGATCTTCACTCTGTATCCAGCCTTCTTAAGTTCATCCAGCAGTGCAAAAGATCTGTCCAGCACGCCTTCTTTGTGCTGTGCGATCGGGATGATCCGGCATTCTACAGGAGCCACATGAGGCGGAAGCACCAGTCCGCTGTCATCGCCATGAACCATGATAAGGGCGCCGATACTTCTTGTAGACCATCCCCAGGATGTCTCATATACGCTCTGAAGCTGGTTGTTCTTATCCACATACTTGATTCCGAACGCATCCGGGAATCCGCTTCCGAAGAAATGGCTGGTTGCGGACTGCAGGGCTTTTCCGTCATGCATCAGCGCTTCAATGGTGTACGTATCCTGTGCTCCGGCAAACTTCTCATGCTCTGCCTTTCTTCCGGATACGAATGGTATCGCAAGCGTCTCCTTGTAGCAGTCTTCGTATACATGAAGCATCTGGATCGTGCGTTCCTCTGCCTCTTCATATGTTGCATGGATTGTGTGGCCTTCCTGCCATAAGAATTCTCTTGAACGAAGGAAAGGTCTTGTTGTCTTCTCCCAGCGCAGTACGGTATTCCACTGATTCCATACCTTTGGAAGATCTCTATATGACTGAACCGTCTTTGCCCACAAATCACAGAACAGCGTCTCTGATGTAGGACGGATGCATAATCTTTCCTGTAGTCTTTCCATACCGCCATGTGTAACCCATGCTACTTCCGGAGCGAATCCTTCGATATGATCCGCTTCTTTTTCCAAAAGGCTCTCTGGAATCAAAGTTGGGAGGTATACATTCTCTACCCCGGTCTCTTTAAAACGCTTGTCAAGATCCGCCTGGATCAGTTCCCAGATTGCGTAGCCATTAGGCAGGTAGTTCAGGCATCCCTTTACGCTTGAATAATCGCAGAGTTCGGCCTCGCGTACCACATCTGTGTACCATTGCGCGAAATCCTCATCACGTGGCGTGATGCTTTCAACTAATTTCTTTTCCTTTGCCATGTTTCTCTTCTCCTTTTCTTCTCTCGCAGGGCCCTTGCCCCACTTTAATTACTGGCGGGAGCTTGATTGCAGCAGACAAAAAACGCCGGGCTGTTTCGCTCCCTAAAAAGGGACCGAAAAGCTCGGCGGTACCACCCTAGTTAACTGCGACCCTTTCGCAGTTCTCTCATTAACCATTAACGCTGGCAGGACGCTGCACTTTCATACAGTGGCTCCAAGGCGGGTTCCATGCAGTTCTAAGCGGAAATCTTGCACCAGATGATCTCCTCTCTGAGGCTCGCTTACATGTACTAATCCTCTTCATCGCCAAATAATATTGAATTAAACGTAATTTTAATCTATTGTCACTCATTTGTCAACCCAAAATATTACGAAATCCGCCAAAAGCCTGTCCTATCGAAGCAGCACATAGATAAAGAATGCCAGATACGCGACCAGAAACATCACGCCTTCTTTTCTGTGTATTTCATGCTTGCTGATGGCCGCCACATATACGATAATGCTTGCCACGATCAGAATCATCGTGTCATAGACCGCTGTAATATCCAGCACGATCGGCGTTATCGTAGCCGATACTCCCAGTATCAGAAGAATATTGAAAATATTGGAGCCTACCACATTGCCCACCGCAAGGTCATTCTCGCCTTTTCTGGCCGCAACTACGGATGTCACCAGTTCCGGCAGGGATGTTCCAAGGGCCACGATCGTCAGTCCGATGAACGTCTGGCTAAGCCCAAAGGATACTGCAATGCTGCTTGCGCTGTCCACAACCAGATCGCCTCCCCAGATAATGCCAGCCAGGCCCACCAGAATATATCCCGCGCTTTTTGCCGGACTAAGCAGTTTATAATCTTCCTCTTCCTCCATCACCTCGTTCCTGGAACGCAGCGCCGTCTTAACCGTCGCATACAGGAACAAGGCAAACAGTACAAGAAAGAGCAGCCCGCCCCATCTGCCAAGAACATATTTCCCTTCCCCGCTCAGGACCTTTGTAATCGAGAAATCGGAATTCAGAAGCAGCAGTATCACCGCTATAAAAATAGAAAATGGGAATTCCTTTTTCAGCAAAGACCACTTGGCCCGGACAGGATTCACCAGCGCGCAGCACCCAAGCACCACCAGCAGGTTGAATATATTCGATCCCAGCACGTTGCTGACAGCCAGATCATTATTTCCCTTGATAGCCGCCGTCACGCTGACCGACAGTTCCGGCATGCTTGTCCCAAATGCCACTACCGTAAGTCCTATAATTATCGTTGGCACCTTCAAGAGCTTTGCCACGCTGGAACTGCCGTCCACAAAATAATCCGCTCCTTTGATCAATAATATAAATCCCAGAATTAATAGTAAATAATCCATTTTTCTGCCTTCCCCTATTTTCATTTGCATATTTTAATCCACTATGTTTAAATGATAAGAGTGAAAAGTCGCAAAGTCAAGGAGAATTCATATGAATACCAAGCACATAGAAATCTTATATGAGGACGCCCACATACTGGTGTGCATAAAGCCTCACGGAGTTCCAACCCAGAGCAGGCGGGCAGGCACGCCCGATATGGAAAGTCTTGTTAAGAATCATATCTATCAGTCTGCCCCTGAAAAAGGCGAGCCATACCTGGCGGTCATCCACCGCCTGGATCAGCCTGTAAAAGGGATCCTGGTATTCGCCAAGACGCCTTTTGCGGCAAAGGAACTGAACCGCCAGCTGCAGAGCCATGGCTTCGCAAAATATTACCGTGCTTTGACAGACGGCCATCCCTCTCAGAAAGAAGGCACGCTGGAGGACTATCTCATAAAGGATGGGCGTGCAAACACTTCCCGCGTCTGCGCTTCCGGCACGGCAGGAGCCAAACTTGCCCGTCTTCATTATGCCGTTGTAGAACAGGGACCTTTCCTTTTTGACCAAGCGCCAAACGATGATGCGCCACGGACAGAACTGGATATCAGGCTGGATACCGGCCGCCATCATCAGATCCGCGTGCAGCTGGCGCATATGGGCTGCCCCATCGCAGGCGATACCAAGTATAACCAGAAGGCACAGGAAGCCGGAGGCTGGCAGAACATCTGCCTGTGCGCCTATCGGCTGGAATTCTTACATCCCAAAACCCACAAAAACATGACGTTTCATTTGTTAGGCTAGACACTTTTTTGGCTGCCGTAAATCAAAAACAGGGTATGCATTCTTTTGCATACCCTGTCCATCTTAATATTTCTTATTCTTCCTCTTCATTCAACGCTTCTTCGTATTTCTCAAGAATAATACTCTGTATACGCTCTCTGGTCTCTGAATTAATTGGATGCGCAATATCTCGATATTCCCCGTCTAATGCTTTTTTACTCGGCATAGCAATAAAGAGTCCTTTTTCACCCTCAATGACCTTGATGTCATGTACTACGAATTCCTCATCCATAGTAATTGATACTACCGCCTTTAACTTTCCCTCTTTTGCCACTTTACGCACGCGTACATCCGTGATTTGCATTTTCCTCTAGCCCCTTTCTTTACAAGCCGCTGCACTATAGTGCATACCTCTCGTTCTTTTCCACAACTACTTTCACACCATTTTCCCCAACATGACGTGTATTGGCTCTAATCGTGTCACGACTTTCTACAATACAATTCTCGATGTATGTATTGTCCCCGAGATAGACGTCGTTCAGAATGATTGAATTCTTAATAACACAGTTGTTACCGACAAACGTCTTCTTAAAGAGGATAGAATTCTCTACCGTACCATTGATAATGCTTCCACTCGCTACCAGGCTGTTCTTAACCACTGCGCCGGGATTGTATTTTGCCGGCGGCAGGTCACTCACCTTAGAGTAGACATCCGGATGCTGCTTGAAGAAGTAATTCCTTACTTCCGGCTTCAAGAAATCCATGTTTGTCCGATAATAAGCGTCCACCGTTGATATGTTGCTCCAGTAATCTTTTATCTTATAACCGTATATCTTTTTCAGATTCTTATATCTGATCAGGATATCGGTTACAAAATCGTGCCTGTCTTCCTCTGCGCAGGATTCAATCAGATCAATCAGCTGTCTTCTTCTGATTACATAGATTCCCGTTGAAATCGTGTTTGATTTGGCTACCATCGGCTTCTCTTCAAACTCTTCAATCCGCATAGATTCGTTCATCTTAAGCGTTCCAAAGCGGCTGGCATCCTCGCCAGGCTCCAGTTCCTTGCAAACCACCGTAATATCGGCCTTCTTGGCAATGTGGTACTCAAGCACCTTGTTATAATCCATCTTATATACCGCATCGCCGGATGTGATGATCACATATGGCTCATGGCATCTCTTAAGGAAATCCAGATTCTGGTAGATCGCATCTGCCGTTCCTCTGTACCAGTACCCATTATCTGCCGTGATCGTAGGAGTGAACACATACAAGCCGCCTTGCTTTCTTCCAAAATCCCACCATTTGGAGGAATTCAGATGTTCATTCAATGAACGGGCATTGTATTGGGTCAGCACTGCTACCTTCTGTATATGTGAATTAGACATGTTGCTCAGCGCAAAATCAATCGCCCTGTAGCTTCCGGCTATCGGCATTGCCGCCACCGCTCTCTTATGTGTCAATTCACGCATCTTATTGCTGTTTCCGCCTGCTAAAATAATACCTACTGCTCTCATGCTCGCTCACCCGCCTTTATCAATGTCTCTCCGCTTTCCAGTATTCCATTTGGATAGTCTTCTTTGGATGTTACGCCACTGATGGCAGTGTTCTTGCCGATCTGCACCTGGCCCGGTATGACGGAGTTCTCGCCAACCGTTACAAGACCGAAGGAATAGACTGCCGGCTTAAGCTTGTTCGGCACATCGCTGCCAATTCCAAATGTTACATTGTCCCCAATCTCGCAGTTTTCCGCAATGATCGACTTGTCAATCACGCAGCCCTTGCCAATGCTTACGTCTTTCATAATAATGGAGTCCTTGACTACCGTGCCTTCCCCAATCGTGACACCGGAACCAATTACGCAGTTATGTACTTCCCCATACACTTCCGATCCATCGCCGATAATGCTTCTTTCAATCACAGATTGTCCTGAAATATACTGCGGAGGGATAATATCGCTGTTGGTATAGATCTTCCAGAACTCTTCATACAGGTTGAATTCCGGAATAATATCGATCAGTTCCATATTGGCTTCCCAATATGAGCCAAGCGTCCCTACGTCTTTCCAATATCCATTGTACTCATAAGCAAATAATCTCTCATTCTTCTCATGGCAGTATGGAATAATATGCTTTCCAAAGTCGCACCCCGGCTCGTCCTTCAATGCCACAAGCGCTTCCTTCAATGCTGGCCAGCTGAAAATATAGATGCCCATAGACGCCAGATTGCTCTTTGGCTGCGGAGGCTTCTCCTGGAATTCGGTAATCCTTCCGTCTTCATCCGTAATTACGATGCCGAATCTGCTGGCTTCTTCGATCGGCACCGGCATTGCTGCAATTGTTACATCTGCATTGTTCTCTTTATGATAGTCGAGCATGACTTCATAATCCATCTTATAGATATGGTCTCCGGAAAGAATCAATACATAATCCGGATTAAATGTCTCCATATAATCCAAGTTCTGGTATATGGCATTGGCGGTACCAGTATACCATTCGCTGCTGTTACTCTTCTCATAAGGCGGCAGAATTGTTACGCCTCCGATATTACGATCCAGATCCCAAGGAATACCAATTCCTATATGCGTGTTTAATCGTAATGGCTGATATTGAGTTAGCACTCCCACAGTATCAATTCCTGAGTTAATGCAGTTGCTGAGTGGGAAGTCAATAATTCTATATTTACCTCCAAAAGCAACGGCTGGCTTGGCTACCTTGGCTGTTAGGACTCCCAATCGGCTTCCCTGGCCTCCTGCCAGCAACATTGCAATCATCTCTTTCTTAATCATGTCATCACCCCTTCTCAGTAATTTTTATAGTTCACATTATACCATAGTTTTGATTTTGAGTGAACAAATTTTACAAATTAAATGAACTTTTTGTGAACTTTTTATTAAAATATCACAAAAAGTTACGGCTTGGTTTTTTTTCCATATATGTATATAATAATATGGAAAGATATATATATTTATGACTACATTTTTTAACGGAAACAGAACATATGGAAGAGGAAGGTATTTTATGTATAAAATCAATTTTGAGCAACCTGTACACGTGCACTTTATCGGAATCGGCGGCATAAGCATGAGCGGCCTGGCTGAGATTCTGCTGAAAGAGGGTTTTGCCATATCCGGCTCTGACAACAAGGAATCAGCCCTGACCAGCCACCTGAAGCAGCAGGGCGCTACCATCTTCTATGGCCAGAAAGCGTCCAATATTATTGACGGGATTGATGTGGTCGTGTATACCGCTGCCATCCATGAGGACAACGAGGAATACGCCCAGGCGATTAAAAAGGGGCTGCCTATGCTTAGCCGGGCGGAACTTCTGGGACAGCTGATGACCAATTACGATGTTCCCATCGCCATCTCAGGCACTCACGGCAAGACTACCACCACATCCATGCTCTCGCATATCCTGCTGGCCGGCGAGATGGACCCTACGATTTCCGTAGGAGGGATCCTTAAGGCGATCGGAGGGAATATAAAGGTGGGGAAATCGGAGCTGTTCGTTACGGAAGCCTGCGAATACACCAACAGTTTCCTTCATTTCTTTCCAAAGATAAGCGTTATTCTCAATATTGACGAGGATCATCTGGATTTCTTCAAGGATCTGGATGATATCCGCTGTTCTTTCCACAGATTTGCGAAACTTCTGCCAAAGGACGGAACTTTGATCATTAATGGAAATATCGACAAACTGGACCGTATTACCGAAGGACTTGACTGCCGTATTATAAAATACGGAGATGACAGTTCCATGGATTACAGCGCAACAAACATCTCCCATAATAAACTAGGGGAGGCTTCTTTTGACCTGGTAAAATCTGGCGTCTTCGTTGATCGGATATCTCTGTCCGTCAATGGCGACCACAATGTATCCAACGCATTGGCTGCCATCGCTGTCTCAGACCTTCTTGGAGTATCCCTTGATACGATGAAAAAGGGGCTTAAGGAATTTACTGGAACTGACCGGAGATTTGAATACAAGGGCGAGATGGATGGCGTTACCATCATCGACGACTATGCCCATCATCCAACGGAAATCAATGCTACTCTGACTGCTGCCAAGTATTATCCCCACCGGGAACTCTGGTGCGTTTTCCAGCCCCACACCTACACCAGGACCAAGGCTTTGTTCCATGAATTCGTGGAGGCCCTGGCGCATGCCGACCACGTGGTGCTTTCAGACATTTATGCAGCGAGGGAGACCGATAACCTGGGAATCTCTTCCAAGGATATCGCAGATGCGCTGAAGGAAAAGGGATGCGATGCCTATTACTTTTCTTCCTTTGAAGACATCCAGGATTTTTGTGTAGAAAAGTGTCAAAAAGGGGACTTGTTGATAACTATGGGCGCCGGAGATGTTGTAAACATTGGCGAAGAACTTTTAAAGCGGTAGTTATCCACATTTTCCACAGATTTTTATCCACAAAAAACATGGATTTTGGCTTAGAAATTTCTTTTGCGCCTGTCCTTCTGGTGCTATAATAACTCATACACGAGAAACGAACTGACAAGGAGGACTGGCGTAAGAATTATGAAGAGATTAACACTTACCAACTATGCGCAGGGCAATACCACTGTGCTTGAGAACGAATTTATTGACCATCATATGGTCAAAGCAAATGGAGAATATGTAAAGGTGTATCTTCTTCTGCTGCGCCACATGAATGAGCCTTCCGGGATGCTGTCCGTTTCTGAGATTGCAGATAAGCTGGAATGCACGGAAAAGGATGTGGTCCGCGCGCTGAATTATTGGAAAAAGCAGGGACTGCTGGACTACTGCGAGGAATGCGAAGAACTCCCCGCCTCCGAATCCGCCCCTGCCTCTTATATGAAGAATGCCGCCTCCGACGCGATAGCGGCTGACTCCGCGCCTCTGCCGGATGTACAGGATGACTCCGCGTCCGCGCCTAACATTCAGCAGTACCGCAGCAGGAAGGAACGCAAGGAATTCAAGGAACTGCTTTTTGTAGCAGAGCAATACCTTGGAAAGACGCTGTCTTCCATGGATATTGACACCATTACATATTTTTTCGATACGCTGCACATGTCGGCGGAGTTGATCGAGTATCTCATCGAATACTGTGTCGAGAACGGGCATAAAAGCATGCATTACATCCAAAAGGTAGCCCTCTCCTGGAATGACCAGAAGATCACCACCGTGGAGGCGGCCAAGTCCAGCACGATCTTATATAATAAGAACTGCTATTCTGTATTAAACGCTTATGGAATCAAGGGACGGGCTCCCGCTACTTCCGAGATTGCGTATATCCGCAAATGGAATGAGGAGTATGGCTTCACGCTGGATATTATATTAGAAGCATGCAACCGTACTATGAACACCATCCATCAGCCAAATTTTGAGTATACGGATACCATCCTCAAAAACTGGCTTGGCAAGAATGTCCATTATCTGAAGGATATTGAAGCCCTGGATGCAGATTACCTGAGAGAAAAGGAACGCAAGAAAAAACAGGCTGCCAAGCCTGCCATCAATACAAAGAATAATAAATTCAACAATTTTGACGGCCGCTCCTATGATATGGACGACCTGGAGCGCAAGCTGGTTCAGCAGTAAGCACGATAAAATAAGGAGATCTACCATAATATGGCACTTTCCAATTCCCAGTACGATCAGTTGATGCGTACATACGAACAAAGACAACTGGATAATGAGTACCAGTTAAGGAGACGCTATGAAAAAGCGTACTCCCTGATTCCGGCTCTGGAAGAATTGGATCATTCCATCTCCTCCTTAAGCGTAGAGAAGGCCCGCAGCCTTCTGGACGGCAATCAGGGGGCACTTTCTTCTCTGAAGGAAGATGTCCGCAGCCTGTCCCAACGCAAATACCAGCTGCTTGAATCCCATGGACTGCCAAAGGATTACCTGGAACTTCATTATACCTGCCCGGACTGTAAGGATACGGGATATATCGGCACGAAAAAGTGCCACTGTTTTAAGAAGGCCATTGTGGATCTTTTGTACACGCAGTCAAATCTACAGGAAATATTAGGCAAAGAGAACTTTTCTACCTGTTCTCTGGGGTTTTATTCCAGCAACCATATTGATCCTCTGACCGGAAGATCCTCGCTGGAAGCCATACAGACCGCGCTGAAAGCCTGTCATGAATTCATAGATACATTTTCCACAGAGTTTCATAACATACTATTATATGGAGACACGGGGGTAGGAAAGACTTTCCTCTCTCATTGTATTGCCAAGGAGTTGATTGATGCATCATTTTCTGTTATATATTTTACTGCGACACAGCTCTTTGATATATTTGCCGAGAGCGCATTTGGCAGAAAAGATGCGAAGGACTCCGACGCCTGCGAGCACATCTATGACTGCGACCTTCTGATCATAGATGACCTGGGTACGGAACTGCCGAATTCTTTTACGGTATCGCAGTTGTTTATCTGCCTCAATGAGCGTATCTTAAGGCAGAAATCAACCATTATATCTACCAATCTTGCATTGGAAGACATAAAATCTATCTATTCGGAGCGGACTTTCTCCCGGATCAGCAGTAACTATACGATTCTGCGCCTTACCGGAGATGATATCCGTATCCAAAAAAAATTATTAAACCTGGGAGGTACAAAAGATGTTACGCCGTAACGATCGTAATCTTGACAACATTCCTGTAGGAGCGCTTGGAATCATTGCCCTTGACGGATGTAAAGAAATGGGAGGCAAGGTAAATAATTACCTTGTCAAATGGAGGAAAGAGGATGGACATGCCCACAAGGATGACATCGTTTTCCACGGTTATGAACGGGATACATTTCTAATAGACGCAAAGGTCCCCCGTTTTGGCTCCGGCGAAGCCAAAGGCATTATCAATGACTCTGTCAGGGGAATGGATATCTATCTGATGGTAGACGTCTGCAATTACAGCCTGACCTACTCGCTGACAGGACATGAGAATCACATGTCCCCGGACGATCATTATCAGAATCTGAAGCGTGTCATCGCCGCTATCGGCGGAAAGGCCCGCCGTCTTAACGTGATCATGCCGTTCTTGTATGAAAGCCGCCAGCACAAGAGAAGCAGCCGGGAATCCCTGGACTGCGCCCTGGCGCTTCAGGAACTGGTGCGGATGGGCGTAGACAATATCATTACTTTTGACGCCCATGATCCAAGGGTGCAGAATGCCATTCCTCTGAATGGCTTTGAGACGGTTCGCCCCACATACCAGTTTATCAAAGGACTTCTGCGCAACTTCAAGGATCTGCAGATCGACTGCGACCACATGATGGCGATCAGCCCGGACGAGGGAGCCACCGAGCGCGCGATCTATCTGGCCAACATGCTGAATCTGGATATGGGCATGTTCTACAAGAGGCGCGATTATACGAAGATCGTCAATGGACGCAATCCGATTGTTGCCCATGAATTCCTGGGCTCTTCTGTGGAAGGAAAGGATGTCATTATCCTGGATGACATGATCTCTTCCGGCGACAGTATCCTGGATGTAGCGCGACAGCTGAAGCAGCGCAAGGCAAGGCGGATTTTTGCCGCGGCCACCTTCGGCTTGTTCACCAATGGCCTCGAGAAGTTCGACAAAGCCTACGAAGATGGCCTGATCGATGCCATTCTGACCACCAACCTGATCTATCAGACGCCGGAACTTCTGGAGCGTCCATACTATATCAGCTGCGAGATGAGCAAATACATCGCGCTGATGATTGATACACTGAACCATGACGGTTCCATCAGCAGCATTCTGAATCCCAACGAGCGTATCCAGAATGTACTGGAAAAATATAAAAGAGGCGAAGAGATCTAGTTACGCAAAAGAAACCTCCAAAGTAGAGACGGCGATCTATCCAATCTACTTTGGAGGTTTCTTTCTGTGTATTTATCTTCATAGGACTTTCACAGGCACACCTTATGATAATCCAGCCCCAGTTCTTCCAACAGCTGGATCTCCCGCTTCTGGCAAGTGAATATAAGGACCTGCTTTTTGTTCTTTGCAAGCCACGCAAGCGTGCGCTTCAGCCGCTCGTCATCATAATAGGCAAAGGTATCATCCAGTATGACCGGATTTTCCTCCTCCTGCAAGACTTTGCTGGCAGTCATCCGCAAGGAAAAGTAAATCTGCTCTATTGTTCCTCGGCTTACCTGTTCCATGGGAATCCGCTTCCCTTCCGATACCAGGCTCATGTGCAGGTCTTCCTCTACCAGGAGCCTGGTATATTTCCCGCCTGTAATCTGGCATATGATCTCAGAGATTTTCCTGTTTAATTCCTCTTTTAACTGCACCTGCAGTTCCCCGGAAAGTTCATTTAACCGGTCTATTGCCATCTGGATGGCAGCACGCCTGCGGTCAATCCACTGAGAATCCTCGCTGACTTCATCAAGGTCCATCAGCTGGTCTTTCAAGTTTCCATATTGTATCTGCTTCTCCTGCAGTTCTTCTTCCACGCGGTTCTTTTCCCATACAAGCCTTTCAATGGGAATCTTCTCTTCTTCCGGCGTAATCTCCTCCAGTATGATCTCCGGCGGAGTCTTTTCCTTCTTTTTCCCCTCTTTCATGCGGTTCCACACATACAGCCCACAGGCCAGGAAAATGACGATCGCAACCAAATAGTTCCACGGCTTGGCGATCAGGATCACCGCCAAGATAATGAAAATGATAAAAAGTCCGATCTCTACCGGATGAATCCGCCACTTGGATGGGCGCAGCTCGTCTATGACTCCTTTGCCGGAAGCCTCCTCCTGCTTCTCCTTCTCTTCCCTGTGCAGCAGTTCTTCCGTGATGCTATCCTGCTCTTCTTCCAGCCGGTGAATATCCCGCCAGACATAGGATGCCTCCTGCTCAATGAGTTCTCTTTTCTGCTGCTTCCTGACCAAGGCATCTTTTGCTTCCTTATCCAGCGCCTTCTTCTTTTCCTTAAGATTCTGAAGGGTCCCTTCCAGGTCAATCTCCGTATTGCCTGTAGCGTAATAATTGGTGGCATAATTTTTAAATTCCGCCGCAAGAGACTGGCCTGTCTCCACCTTCATCTGGCCCACGGATATCGTGTTGTCATAACTGGCAGCGCTAAGCTCTCCCAGCAGCATCTGAAGATCCCCGTCTTCTATAGAAAGCTGTTCTCCGTCATCCTCGCAGTAGAGTTCTGCCTTCTTCGAATATTTATCAAAATTCCGGTCAATCCGGAACATCTTTCCTCCACTTTCGAATCTCAGCACTCCTGAATAGTAATTGGGGTTCTCCCATGGTTCATAAGTGCTGTATGTATCATTAAGGGAAGCCCTTCCCCGTCCTCTTTCCATGCCAAACAGCATCCCTCTGATAAAAGCATGCAGCGTGGATTTCCCTGACTCATTCTCCCCATATAATATATTGATCCCATCATCCAGCAAAATATCCTGATTCGAAAATTTGCCGAAATTCTTAATTATTAACTCCCGAATTTTCATATCTAGCCTCTTCTCGTTTCCATCAGCGCCTGGACACCTTCGCACAGAGCCTGATATTCTATGCTGTCCTTTCCATAGTCTTGCATCGATTCAATAAATTTTCCCAGCAGGTTATCCTTGTTCTGTTCCAGAAGCCTCCCAAACTCATATGCGGGCTTTGTCTCATCCGACACTTCTACCACATTTCCATATGGATCCATGTCCCCCAGATCAAATAGAATATCCGGGTCACGGAACCCCTTCAGCGTAATCTTATATAGATTCTGTACTCCCCTCTCTTTGATCTGCGCCTTTATGCGTTCCCGTGCCGAGTGGCCCGTCATGGCCTTGTCTATCTCTACATCCATGTGGACATATTCTCGTTCAGCATCCGGCACAAGCCATACCCTGCAGCCTTTATCATCCATCTCGCCCCGGACATAGCCATGAGGCCCGACGTCATTCTTATCAATGGGTTCCAGGGCTCCCGCGTAAGCGGCGCCTTCTTCCTGGAACACCTGCGGCTTATGGATATGTCCCAAGGCAACATAATCATAGCCAAGGGCCTTTATTTTATTTCTTTGTATCGGAATATGCTTCTCGTCCCCTCCATGGGCGATCAGAATCTCATACCTCTGCTTCTTCCCGGCAAATGCATTATCATACTTTGCCTCCTTAATCTCGCGGGAATGGTAGCTGCATCCGTATACAGCCAGGGATAGCTGAGGAAATTCCACGCAGGAGATATCCTCTGACAGGATCATCTGCACATTCCTCGCCCACCGGAACGTGCGGTAATAAGAATCTTTCTTCAGATAATCATGGTTTCCGGCCACCAGCACCACCTGGGTATGCTTAAGGGTCGCTAAAAGAGAATTGACTTCCTTCAGTTCCCGAAGCAGGGGCTGCCGGTGAAATAGGTCGCCGGCTATGAGAAGAAGGTCCGTCCGCTCTTTATTACAGGCATCTACCACTCTCTTCAGGCTATTCCAGATCTCCTTCGCCCTCTTTTCGCTGTACGCGCTTCCTGCGTCCGGGCTTGCTCCTAAATGTACGTCTGCGATGTGTATGAACTTCATCCTCTGCTGTCCCTTCTTCCTTTTCTGTCCTTGTCGGCAATGTCACAATAAACTGCGTCTTGCTGTCATCGCTTTTTGCACGGATCAGCCCTCCATGCAATTCCACAATCTGCTTGGCAATGGCCAGTCCTAGCCCTGCACCTCCGGTCCCGCTGGAACGGGAGCCATCTACGCGGTAGAACTTCTCGAATATAGTCTGAAGCATTGCCCCGGGAATCTTATCTCCCTGGTTCGTAAAGATAATCTCCACGTCCTGCCCCTTCATCTGCGCCTCGATCTGAATCCTGGTATTGTCATAGCAGTATGCGATCGCGTTCCTCAGAATATTGTCAAAGACCCGGGCCAGCTTATCCGGATCCCCGTAGACCACCAGATTCTCTTCCACATCTACCTGGCAGGCAAGCTGCTTTTCCTGCAGCACGCCATAGAGTTCGTCCGCCAGCTGCTCCAGCATCAATGACAGGTTGATCTCCACGGACTCCAGTTCAATATTCTGGAGATTATAGCGGGTAATGTCGAAGAACTCATTGATCAGTTCTCCCAGACGCAGCGATTTCTCAAATGCAATGTGGGTGTATTTCTCCCGTTCCTCCTGCGACATGTCCGGATGGCTGTCCAGCATGCTTAAGTATGCCACAATAGAGGTCAGCGGGGTCTTAAGGTCATGGGCCAGGAAGATCACCAGGTCATTCTTCTTTTTCTCCCCCTCTTCCGCCTCCAGTTCCTGACGCTTCAGGGTCGCCTTAATCTCATTCAGCCTGATCTCGATCGGCTTTAACTCCGTGATCAGATGAATCGGCTCCGTGGAATCCGACACGATATTTTCGATCCCGTCCCCGATCTGATCCAGATACTTCGTCATCTTAGACAAGGCCACATAGAAAAACAGGGCAAAAAGAAGCAGGAAGCCAACGACCATGAAAAAGGTCTTGTTGTCTCCGATCAGCTTCCAGTATAAATCTATGGCCGTCTTCTCCTCCACATCAAGAGAAGTCAGGAAATCTACGAATATCCTGGCAAAACTGTCATTATATATGCCGTCGATTACATAGTTCAGCAGAAAACCGCCCACCAGCACCGTGACAGCGGTTACAAAAACCGTCTGCAGCAGGATGCTGAACTTAAGCTTGCGATAGTTATTCTTCAACCTTATAACCTACTCCCCATACCGTCTTGATAAAATCAGATTTGCCGGTGGGCGCATTCATCTTCTCCCGAAGGTGCCGGATGTGCACCATCACCGTATTGTTGCTGTTCTTGTAATATTTTTCATGCCATACTTTTTCAAAAAGTTCCTCCGAACTGATCACCTTCCCCCGGTTCTCGCAGAGAAGCCAGAGAATATCGAACTCGATCGGCGTAAGCGTAAGCGGCATTTCATTATAGACGCATTCATGGGAGGTCCTGTTCAGTACCAGGCCCCCGAAGTCTATAATCTCTCCTTCTTCTTTGGACCCTTCGTTGTACTGGGTATACCTGCGCAGCTGAGCCTTTACCCTGGCCACCAGTTCCAGCGGATTGAAGGGCTTGGGGATGTAGTCGTCCGCTCCCAGCGTAAGCCCCGTGATCTTGTCCATATATTCTGTCTTAGCCGTCAGCATGATTACCGGGAACGTGTATTTCTCCCGGATCTGCTTCAGGATCTGGAACCCGTCAATATCCGGAAGCATGATATCAAGGATCGCCAGATCGATCTTCATGCTGCCAATACAGTCTAGCGCCTCCTGGCCGGTATAGAACTTATATACGCTATACTGGTCATTCTGGAGATAGAGTTCTATCACATCTGCAATTTCCTTCTCGTCGTCTACTACTAATATATTCATACCTGCCCTCCTGTCCCCTATATAATATCACTAGCGTTTTTTGACACTTTGCAGTTATTATATCATATCACTCTCCGTTTTGAAAGGCACAAGACATCTCTCTACATGTTCCCAGGCGTAGCGTAGATATTTTGTGTACATTCCTTAATTTTCTTCGCCCGCTATGCTATACTGCCAACCGTGAAGAAGCCCATAAAACTAAAGTCTTATGGGCTTGCTTGCGATTCCTGCCGTAAAATGAGGTGTCCTTGAGTACTGGATCGTGGATACGGACAAAAACCGAATTGAAGATTTAACCATTAATTTGGGAGAACTCGCTATATAAAAGCACTCCTTGCCCCTGCTGGTACAGGATACGCATATGAAATCAACATGGATTTTATTTTCTTTATTCTATATTTCTGTGCCTGGCCTCCATCTGTTCGTGCGTCACCTTCATCTCTTCTTCCAGCAGCATAATAATAATATCAAACAGCAAAAACAGGTGTTGCTCAAACAAATTTCCCATCGGCTGTACGGACGGTACCGCTCTAGAGTCTGTCCCGTTAAATACACTTGCCGGAACAAATAACACACAGTCTGCCAGGCGGGCCGTCTTTTCTTTTGGCCCTCCTGTCACCACAGTGATTGCTGCCCCGGTCTCTTTTGCCTGTTTGACCACATAATGAATGTGGCCGATTTTACCCGACCCGTTTATAGCAATAAATAAATCCCCCTCATGCATGCCAGGTGTCGTGTCGTCCCAGATCCAGTGTACTTCTTTTCCAAGGTGCATCAGCCGCATGGCAAATGACCGGCCTGCGATCCCTTCTCTGCCTACGCCCATAACAAAGATCCGCTCTGCCTTCCTGATTTGTTCCATAAATAAAGTAACCTCATCCAGATCCTGCTTTTCAAAGACTTCTCTGTGTTCGTTAAGTACGGTACGATATAATTCTTCATATTTTCTGCAATTCATTCTTTGACCTCCTGCTTATTTCTCTTTATTCGTATTCAAGCTGGCTTTCAGCATTCTCACGCCAGAATACTTTTTAATAATAAAGTTTAATCCAAGAACGAGAACAAGCATAATGCCCCATATCAATTTTTTCGTATATGGAGACAGGGACATTATTGTAAATGCGCTGGACAGAATCTGCATCATTATAACTGCAATCAATACGCCCCATACTTTGCCTCTTCCTCCGTTCGGGTCGATCCCGCCTATTACGCAGACAATCAGCGTCTGAAGCAGATAAGAATCTCCATACCCCACCTTGGCAGAATTTACACGGCTTAGAATAATCAGTCCCGCAATCCCTGCAAGCAGGCCCGTCAACAGAAATGTGCCGATGCAGATACCTTCATTATGGATTGCCGAGAATCTGGCTGCAACCGGATTATCTCCGTACAAATACAGTTTTCTGCCAAAACCACTGTACGACATTACAAGGCCAAGTATTACAGATGCAAGGATAAACAGCCAGAAGATAACCGGAAGATTCAAAATCGTGCTCTTTCCAATCTGCGCGAATTTTTCTTCAATTCCTCCCACGCTGGCTCCCCCTGTCACTGCCATTCCAATTCCCTGGAACAGAGTCATCGTTCCCAACGTTGCAATCAATGACGGCGCAGATGTTTTTGATATTAACAGTCCATTAAACAGACCAAACAACAAGCTGCACAAAACGGCGAAAATAAGTGCCAGCACAACTCTTGCCGCTCCCTCTGTCCCAAAGGACCATTGGCCATTCAGCACATACGCTGTCAGAATAGCCACAGTATTTGCATTAGCAATAATGGAAAGGTCAATTCCGCCGATCATATTTGACAGCATCATTGCCAGCGCCAGAAAGCCAAACTCGGGTATCTGGAATGTCATGGACTGTATATTCCGCATAGAATACATGGACTGCCCAAACGCCATCCCGCTCCAGATCAGTATAACAAGCGTAACTCCCATCAATATAGTGAGATTCATATCTCTGCCAGCCCATTTTTTTATCTTAGTCATCTTTCATCCCCCTATTCCGTAAAAATTAGATTGTTGCGGTTCTTAACCCTCTCCTGGTAGGAAGTCACTGCCACTGAGATTACAAGAATTGTCCCTACAAAAAGATTGTTCCAGGAGGATGACAGGCCGATCATAATCAACGTGGTGTTCAGTAGATAGATAATAATGACACCAAGAAACGCACCTAAAATCTTTCCCTGTCCGCCTGTTATCTTCGTACCGCCTATTACAACAGCTGCCACAACCATCAGCTCATCCCCCACCAGTTTATTTGGATAGAGCGCATTTGTCTGCGCTACGTACATCATCCCCATAATTCCAGCCAGGATTCCAGAGTACACATATACAATCAAGCGGATTTTGAATGGATTAAAGCCAGCCCTTCTGGCTGCTTCCTCATCATTTCCGACTGCGAAGATTCCTCTCCCGGTCATGGTACGGTAAAGAATGAACCAGGTTAGGGCGCCAGCAAGTAATACAGGAATGATAGATGATGTCAAGCCCACGCCCCCGATCTTAATCACGGCTGCCTGGCCGAAGGAATGAATGCTCTTTGGCAGCACGCCTGCGCCAAATGATTTGTCGCCAATAAAAGTAGTCATAATGCCATGGAAAAGATTCTGCGTTCCCAAGGTTATAATGAACGGCGGCAGTTTCAGCCAGTTGATTAACAGCGCGTTAATAATGCCAAGTAATCCTCCAATCAAAGCAGAAATGCCAAATGCAAAGATCAGATTGTCAATTCCCATTGATATCATAATATGAATCGTCGTGTAACTTCCAAACAGCGCGATAGCCATGAACGATACGTCAATTCCGCCAGAGATCATGACAACAAGCAGTCCCATCGCAACCATCAGCGTAGTGGACGCCACACGGATAATATCAAATATTGTCTCTATATGTATAAAGGCCGGATTCTTCACTGAGACAAATATACTATAGAGAAGAATAATCAACAGCAGTATTCCCTGAAACCGGTCTATTTTTTTCGTCCTCATACGAGTGCCTCCTCTTTTAAGTCGTCTTCTTCCAGCATTTTTACACATTTCCCTTCAGCCATCACCATAACCCGGTTACAGTTTGCCAGAATCTCCTGTACTTCGTCTGAAATAAAGATAATAGCCATTCCTTCCTCAGCAAATTTATGTATCTGTTCATAGATCTCAGCCTTTGACCCAATATCAATACCTACTGTCGGCGTATCCATAATAAAAACCCTTGGACATGTGGCCGTCCATTTGCCAATGACCACTTTCTGCTGGTTTCCCCCTGACAGCGTCCCTATTACCGTATCAATAGAAGGCGTCCTTACCTTTAACTGCTTGACGTATGTCTCTGCTGTGCGTTCCTCAGACTGTTTATTCAGTACTCCTTTATTAGAAATCTCATCTAATATGGAAGAGGATATATTTTCTTTAATCTCTCGTTTCATAAACAGCCCCTGGTTAAATCTGTCCTCAGGCAGCAATGCAATCCCGCATTTCTTTGCTTTCATTGGCGAACTAAGTTTTACCTCTTTGCCATCCACCTTAATCCGGCCGCTGGTCGTAGGATTTAATCCGAATAAAGACAATGCAAGTTCCGTCCTTCCTGATCCAAGCAGCCCGGTCACTCCCACAATGTCGCCTGGACGTATGGACAGTGATATATTTTCGTACTGGTTTTTTCTGGTCAGGTTCTCAATCTCAAGTATCGGTGTATCTTCCTTACTCGTGCGGTGGTATCTTGGATACTCCACTTCCCGTCCCGTCATATAATATGACAGGCTCTTTTTATCTAAATCCTCGCTTTTAAAATCACCGATTTTCTCTCCATTGCGGAATATGGTTATCGTATCTGCCACAGAGAAAACTTCATCAAGCTTATGGCTGATAAATATAATTGCAAGCCCCTTTTTCTTTAAGTCCACCATAATATTCAGCAGACGTTCTACTTCTGTCTTTGTAAGGGCTGTGGTCGGCTCATCCATGAACAGGATTTTCGCATCCTGCGCTAACGCCCGGCAGATTGCCGTCAGCTGTCGGTTCGCCATTGAAATCTCCCCCACAGTCTGGCCAAGATCCATCTTTACTCCTATTTTGTCTAACTGCTCCTGTGCTATGGCATATACCTTTTTCCAGCTTATCATCTTATTTCTATCAAACTTAAGTCTGCTGATTGCAATGTTCTCTGCCACAGTCAGGTGCTGGAACAGTGACAAGTCCTGGTATATTACCTGTATACCTTCCTTCATAGCCTGCATGGGGGTCAGATTATGATATGTATTTCCGCCAAGTATGATTTCCCCTGAATCCGGTGTATAGACGCCGGATATATTCTTGACCAGGGTTGACTTTCCGCACCCGTTTTCCCCTGCAAGGCAGTGAATTTCCCCACTGTTGATTTTGATGCTGATATCTTTTAACGCCTGAACGCCAATAAAAGATTTATTTATGTGTTTTGCCTCCAAAACTGTTCCCATGATCTCACCTCCATGAATAAATTCAGGTGCCGCCCAATAACTATTCTCTTGTTATTTTGCGGCACCCTTTTCTTATCAGAATTTATAATCGTTTATATTATCAGCTGAAAATTCCAGAGGTGCATTGCCATATGCCACACCGTCTTTTACCTGGATATCTTCGTAACCAGTAATCTTAAGGTCAGTACCTGTTTCTACCTTCTGCCCAGATGCCAGCAGATATGCAGCATAGCATGTTGCATAGCCTGCGTCCGCCGGTCTCCATGCAAGTCCTGCTTTCATAGATCCATCTTCCAGGTATGTGGCCGACATAGAAGGCAGTGCCAGTGATACGACTGATACGTCATCTGTCTTATTCTTTTCCTGCAGTGCCTCACAGATTCCGCCGCCATGTGCAGAACAGTCAAAGAGCCCTTTGATATCTGGATATGCTTTCAGGATTTCTAATGTCTTATCATGTGCGCCGTCAACGCTGTTACCATCCTCATAAGGTTCTTCTGTCACACATTCCATATCTGGATAGTTTTCTTTGATATATTCGATTGCTGCTTTATACCAGGCCATATGAGTCTCCATCGTAAGGCCGCCGACAAAACCAGCATACTGGCCTTTTCCGTCCATAGACTTTGCAAGCTTCTCTCCGAATAACTTACCAAATTCTTCATTGACAAAAGCTTCTACATCCAGGTCAACATTTTCTGCAATACCAGGCGCCTCATGCGTTACAACAACAATACCAGACTCTTTTGCTTTTTCGATCGTAGGAACAAGCGCGTCCGGATCATTTGGTACAATACAGATAGCGTCCACGCCCTGTGCTATCAGATCTTCCATAATAGAGATCTGGCTTGCCGCATCCCCTGTCTCCGGTACTTGTACCGATACATTTAAGCCGGTATCCTTCTTGAGCTGCTCTACTCCAGTAGTCATATCATCGAACCAGGAATCACTCTGCTTTACAATCATAACTACCTGATACTCTTCTGGATTTGCTGTCTTATCATCCCCAGCGTCTTTTGTCTTCGAACTGTCAGACTTGCCTCCTGATCCTGCATCACTGCTGCCGCATCCTGCCGCTAGTACTGCAATCATCATTACGCATAACAATACAGAAACTATCTTTTTCATTTTCTTTCCTCCTTAACCTTGTGTGATTTATGAGTTTCTTTTGTATAAGCACATTATAAAGACAGTATTATAAAATTAATATAAACTTTTCCGACATCCTTTTTCAAAATTCCGTCCTATTTTCTAAATCCCTTTTTCCCTATTGAAATATGCATTATAATAAGAAAAACCTCAATACTAACATTATTCACATAAGGAAACAGGTATATTTATGCTAAGAAGTAAAAAGTCTTTTATCAGTAAAATCACAAATTCCCAGTTGAGCACAAAGATCGTATGTATCATTTTAATTGTTGTGTTCTTAATGATATCCGCTTCGGTCAGCGGTATACTGCTGGTCTTAAATTCCAGTAATAAACTGCTGTACCAGGCTCTTGCGGGTTCACTCACATATAGTTCCCAGGATATATCAAAAAAGCTGTCAAACATCGAATCTATGACAAGCGCGGTCGTCTCCAACTCTAACATAAGAAAAAACCTGATCACTCTGGCAGAAGAAGATCCTGATATCCGTATAAAAAATGCTGAGAATTCGCTAAACACATTGATTGCAGATTATTATCAGACGTATAAAGATAACAATATTAGTTACATTAACCTATATCATGCACAGGGTGCAACTCAAAGCTATGAGGCCAGAAGTTCTCAAGTGCCGGATACGGTCCACCAAAATGTGGTTAAAGCTGCTAATAACAACTCCGGATATCCATACTGGGTTACAGATTACTGCAATTCCTACGGGCTCTTTCTTGGGCGGGAATGCCGCAGGGTTGACCAGATGAATTTCCAGACATTAGGCACGGTTGTCGTAGGCGTAGACATGGACCGTCTGGTACGTTCTTCTACCAATTCTGTCCTGCATTCAGATGAAACACAGTATATATTATTTGACGAAGATACAGAGTTTTACCACTCAGAAAGCCTGGATTCTAACGAGATCAACACAATTGGAAAGAAACTGAAGACCGATTATGGCGTGATTTCTGTAAATGCTGGTAAGTATTTTGCAGTAAAAGGCTCCATTGGGAACACGTCCTGGAATTATATCTGCCTTGTCCCATACGGACATATATCATCTACATTAAACTTTACAAAACTCATGGCACTGGTGGTAATCCTTGTTTCTGTTCTCATTTCCCTCTTGCTGTCCAGGATGCTCATCCGTTCTGTAACCAGCGATTTCAGCCGGCTTATCCAAAAAATGAAGGCCTTCGGAAGAGATGAATCCACGCCTCCGGATACTGGATACGATTATAGCGGGCGTACAGATGAGGTCGGAGTACTGCACAACCAGTTTGACCATATGGCCTTAAAGATACGGAATCTGATTCAGGAAAACTATGTAAATGAAATTCTTTCGAAAGATGCCCGTTTAAAGGCATTAGAAAACCAGATCAACCCTCATTTTCTTTACAATACACTGGAGGCTGTCAACTGGCGCGCAAAAGCTATCGGTGAAAAAGATATATCATCCATGGTAGAGTCGCTGGGCACACTTATGCGGGAAACCTTAAATACAAAAGATAAGACCTTTACAGTCCGCCGTGAACTCGAAATTGTTAAAAGCTACCTAACCATACAGCAGATCCGTTTTGAAGACCGCCTTGAATATACAATCCAAATAGATGACTCTATCATGGATATCAGTCTGCCCCACCTGACCATACAGCCCCTTGTGGAAAATGCAATCAACTATGCGATGGAAGAAAGCACGGAAGTGTGCCATATCCAGATTGAAGGTACCCGTTCCGGGGATAACGTATATATAGATGTGGTCAATAATGATTCCCAGTTTGAACAAGATTTGTTAAGAAAGCTTGATCAGGGCCTGGTAACCCCCCATGGATTCGGGATCGGCCTGCTCAATATCCACAAGCGCATCCAGCTCACGTACGGTTCAGAGTACGGACTTCATCTATTTAATAAAGACGACGAGCATGCAGTAGCCAGAATTATTATACCAGGAGGAGAACATGTTAAAACTACTGATTGTTGATGACGAAAAGATTATCCGTGAAACTATGGCCGGACTGATTGACTGGAATTCTCTTGGAATCCAGCTGATTGGTACAGCCAGGGATGGAATTGAAGCCTATAATATGATCCTCGATGAATACCCGGACATCGTTCTTACTGATATCAAGATGCCGGGACTCTCCGGGCTGGAACTGATTCAGAAGATCCACGGGATCAATAAAGACACTCATTTTATAATATTGTCGGGTTATGGGGAATTTGAATATGCAAAAAAAGCCATGCAGTATGGAGTGAAACATTATCTGCTTAAGCCTTGCAATGAAGAACAGATTATTGAGAGCCTGCAGGATGTAATAAAGGATTATACAAATTATCTCGCCACCAGAGGCGAGACTCCCCAGACTCTCATAAGCCGCAATATCAATCAGAACTTGATGGTCGGAATTATTAATGACAGCCTGAGTCTTGAAGCACAGGAAGCAGACACCGGTATCTCCCAGATTGCCTGTAATTATAAGCAGTATCTTGATTTCGAAGATACTCGTTATGAGATGTTTTATGTTTATTATGTAATTCCGGACAATTATAAAGAGGTACTAATACAGCTGCGCCAGTTTCGCAATAAGCACTTTCCCGGTATTAGATTCAGCGTGATTTACGTCTACAATACATTGGTTTTCTTTTTTCCAGCCATGCAGCTTGATTTGAGCAGTATTTATCATTTTTTAGATACACTTAGCTTAAGCCAGCCGGTTTCTATTGAATACAGGCATGAATCATACTCCAATCTCCAAGAACTGCTAAAAGTATTAATACAGCATTTAAGAAAATACGAGATCATTTATTTTGCAGAAGACACCACTACTTTTTCAATATATAATTACCAGAACATTATCAAAGAAGTGCAAAAGCTTACTTCTTCTGCATTTTCGGAACAGGATGATTCATCAAGCCCGGCTTTTCAGTCGCTGCTTTGCACCTTGCAGTCCATATCGGATGCTGATTTCTTAAAGCAGCTGGCTGCTTCTGTTATCATATTTTCAGTCTCTAATAACCATACGTATGACATGGTGACAGCCGCGGAATTCCTGGTAAAGCTGGAGCAGGAAAATGACTGCAGCACCATCTTCGCGCTTCTTAAGGAACACCTGGCTGCTTCCTATGAAGAATACCATTCGTCAAAGCATACGGGGGATATCAGCCAGAAAATCATGGAGTATGTAGAAAAGCATATAGAGGACGCAGAATTGTCTTTAAAATGGATAGCAGAGAATTACCTGTATATGAATGTAGATTACCTGAGCAAAAAATTCCTGAAAGAAACGGGATGTAAGTTTTCAAAATACTTGACAGATACGCGGATAAAGAAAGCAAAGGAAATATTGGCGTCTGGAAATATTGACTCCATCCAATGCGTTGCGGATATGGTTGGATGTGAAAATAATCCACAATACTTCAGCCAGATATTTAAAAAATCCACAGGAATGACACCTAGTAAATATATCAAAATGATACGCGGCGAGTAAGTGGAAGGGCTGCCAGTACAGCACCATTCTTCCATAATTTGTTCTCATTCAGAGAATTTAGGTTGATCCATTGATTTTTCTTTTCCCGCATGCTATACTATCAACCGTGACAAAGCCCATAAAACCAAGGTCTTAAGGGCTTTCCGGCGATTCCCGCCGTAAAATGAATCGTGTGTTCGAGACCTTCCACACGTAAAACAAAACTAAAGGAGACAATATTATGAAGAACAAGAACGTTACTTTTCTGACCCAGGCGGCTATGATTGCTGCCATCTATGTGGTGCTTACTTATGTATTCGCGCCATTTTCTTTTGGAGAGGTTCAAGTCCGGATTTCCGAGGCCCTTACTATCCTGCCTCTATTCACCCCGGCTGCGATACCCGGGCTGTTTGTAGGATGCCTGGTGGGCAACATCCTGGGAGGCGCGATTCTTCCGGATATCCTATTCGGAAGTCTTGCAACCCTGATCGGAGCAATCTTTACCTATCAGCTGCGCGGCAAGAGCCCGTTTCTGGCTCCGCTTCCGCCAATTGCCGCCAATACGATTGTCGTTCCATTCGTATTGCGTTACGGCTACAGCGTGGCGCTGCCTATCCCATTTATGATGCTGACTGTTGGGATCGGAGAGGTCTTATCCTGCGGGGTGCTGGGACTGGTACTGTACTTCGCATTGCGCAAGTATAAGAATATTGTCTTTCGGCCTACTGCGGTGTAATACAGGATTTACGACAAAAAAGCAGGAAAACTTTTCATTGTTTTCCTGCTTTTTTACGTCATTCTTTCTTCCAGCCTATGGCTAGCCAACATACGTGTTGCCGCTTCCCTGCGTCATCTGGTCCATCTGCTCATATGGAACGCTTGAGCGCTCGCCGCTGGCAACGTCTATATAGATTACATCTGCCTCATTATATCCGATCAGTATCACTGCATTTTCCGTATCCAGCATTGCTATGACCGGCCTGCCCTGGCTGATGACATACAGAAGTTCCTCTGTCGTGCACCCGGTGAGATCCAGGCTCCTGCCGTCGTTTATATCCTTAATAATATCTACCGGCGCTTCTTTCTGGCCCAGCCGGTCCCGGATGGACTGAAGGATATCGTCTTTGTCGCTGATGATATGCTGGAGATTGCGGTTGCCGCGCTCCCATACATAGGACTGGTCCGATGCCACCACCACGCCGTTACAGCCATTGGCATTCCTGATAGCCTCTCCTGCACGGTCATAGATGCCTTTCAGTTTCCCATAGCCATAGACATAATACTTATTGCCGATATCTACATCGTCAAATGTTATCACTGTGGGATTCTCAAACAGTACCTGCTTTGGCTTCAATACCTTCGGCTCCTTATCTGTCACTCCATTATTATACGCCAGCCTCACCTGAGATTCCTTTAGTTCCGTAGTATAGGTTTCCAGATATATATTGCTCTTTTCCTTCTCTTCATTGTTGGTAATATAGTCAGGCGCTACATTGGTATATGTCCCGCCTTCCTTCGTAGCCCGGCTGAGAGTGATCATATTATCCTCAAAAACTGCATCCAGCACGTAAGTGCCGTCTATCTGGTAGGTCTTTACGACCTTGCTCTTACTGTTCTGGATCTCTACCTTATACATTGGCACCGCCATCTCGCCGGAAACCGTCTTTCCGGTATCAGCGGTCTTGGCAACGCCATATGCAAAGTCATTCTTTACGAATCCAAGCGGCCTTATGCACTCATCCTCGGCGCATTCCACCGTACGCTCTTTTCCGGTTGACAGGTTCTTGACGATAATCTTTCTGGCTTCATTCAAGGCCCCGTCAGACTGATAAGCCACCAGATGCCCGTCATCCGATACCACGTACTGGCTGTCCTCCAGCCCTTTTACCAGGGTTCCCTCTTCTTCCTTCTTTACATTATATTCATACAAGGTTCCCTCTACCATGACATACAGCATATCCCGATCCACGCTGTAATAAGCCAGCTTCCCAAGCTCATTTGACACGCTTCCTGATGACTGGTTGCTGGAAATGAATACCTTTTCTTCTACGGAATTCTTTTCCATATCATAGTAGTAGATGGCAACCCCTACCTCGCCTTCATGCTCGCCCCGGTTCATATATCCATAGACGGCAAACGTCGTATTTCCCGTATCGTCTACTTCCAGCAGCTTGACCTCATGCTGGGCGGTAAGATTGCGTACATCCGTATTCTCCGCATCAGAAAAACTAAATACCAGGGATATCTGGTCCGTTCCCTTATTATAATTCCATAACTCGTTTGCCACCACAAAGGATACGGCAGAGCCATCCTTATTAACCATGTAAGGGATGTCATGAGGTACGATTCCAAGCAGTACGCCCTTCTCATTCAGGACATGCTTCATCGGGTCAAATATCTGATCCATTGTTCTGTCATAATCCAGAAGATACGTTTTTGGCACATCCGGTATATGGCGGACGCGGAAAAACTCCTTCACATTATAGACATCGGTATCATTTTCCTCTCCTTTGCACCGGACTCTGTATTCCAGCTGTACGGAAACATAGTTGCTGTTGATCTCCTTAACGCTCCACCGCTCGCCCTGCTCTACGGACGGCTCAAACTCGCCCCAGGAAACGTGGTCATAATCCGAGTGGATCGTCACATGCTGCAGCGTCGTGTTATCTCCCTGCTCATTCGGCTCGATCGCCGCGCCGACCCCTGCGCCCTCTACCTTGCCCAGCGCATTCTCATGAAAGTCGCTAATGTAGTTCAGGCATTCCAGCATATTCGCATTGGTAGCGTCCACGAGCCTTGTATAGAAGTATACCGACTTCTCATCCGGCATATGGAGCACGATTTCAAGAACCCGCTCTTCCTTCATAAGCCCTTCGGCGCTTAAGTCTATGGAGAACTCCTCTCCCGGCTTCTTAACCTTCTCTTTTTTCAGTTCTTCTTTTCCATCCAGCGTATAGACGATATAGTTCACGCTGGATACCTTATTTTCATACGCCTGGATCCCGACATCCACCTTCTGGTCCGTAACCGGAGTTGCCGTATCCCTCATTGCCGGTATGTCCATCTTCTTCGCATATCCAGTCAGCGTATTTAAATTAAATCCATTATATGAAAATGATACTTGGGGATAGGTGGCCGCACCCATATCCGCCGTCATATTGTTATTTCCTTTGTTGGTGAAATAACTAAAGGCTATGACTGCCACAATGAATACAGCTATCAGAATTCCCGCATCTATCAATCGATTCTTTAATCTCATCTATAATTCCCCTTTATGATCCAGCAGCCTTCCAAGCATCGGCTCCACATGAAGATACTCCTCGCACTGGCGGATCGCATCCTGATTCTCCCCTTTTTTCCCGGTCTTGACCGCACGTATCAGGATATTCTTAGGCGTATGCTCCATATCGATGAATTCCAATATCTGGGTATCATATCCTTCGCGCTCCAGATACTGGGCCCGAAGCGCATCCGTCACCAGCGCTGCCATGCGCTCCTTGATCAGCCCATATCCAAGGATAGGCTTCAAAGTCTCGTTCTCCATCTGCCGGTTCAGTTCATGCTGACAGCAGGGAACAGACAGGATCACCTTCGCATCCCAGCCAATGGCTTTTGCCAGGGCGAAGTCCGTAGCCGTGTCGCAGGCGTGCAGAGTGACCACCATATCCACCTTCCTGACGCCTTCATAGTCTGCAATATCGCCTTCTAAAAATGTCAGCTTGTCATAGCCATATTTCCTGCCCAGCTCATTGCAGTGACGGATGACATCCTTTTTTAAGTCCAGGCCGATAATCCGTATATCATAGCCCTTCCTCTCATGTAGATAATAATACATGGCAAATGTCAGGTAGGACTTCCCGCAGCCAAAATCCAGGATCGTAAGTTCCCGGCCCTTATCAAGGGCAGGAAGGATATCCTCGATAAACTCAAGGAAACGATTGATCTGGCGGAACTTGTCGAATCTTGCATGGACGATCCGGCCTTCCGGCGTCATCACTCCCAAATCCTGAAGAAATGGTACTGGCACGCCCTCTTCCAGAATGTACTGCTTCTTCCGGTTATGGCTTAGATCCACACTGGCCGGCGTACCTTTTGCAGCCTTCCTCTTCACCGTTACCTTGCCTTTCTTGCTTACCAGCACCGTATAAGCATATTTCTTCGTCTCCATCTGCATCTGGCGCATATTTTCCATGTAGCCAAGCAGAAGCTGGCAGGCTTCCCCGGGATCAGCGTTCTTATGAAACGCCTGATTGTTCCGGAATATCTCCAGCTGGAACACCAGCTGCTCCTTCTTAAGCAAAGGACGCACCTTGATCTTGGATGCCTCCTCCTTTTGCCGTGGATTGCTCAGAACTGCTGAGATAAACTCTATATTTAGATTTTCCTGTAATAATTTTCTTAATTCATCCATAATATTATTATTGTAATGTTTTTTTCCAATAAGCGCAAGTAGGACGCAGCACTTTTGAAAAGTGCCGCGTCCATATTTACGCATTTGCAGCATTATGCTTCTGTCTGTCCGTCATTTGTCCGTCCGTCTTCTGCCGGATCGTTATCCGCCTTTGCCAATACGATGGGGAATGTGATCGTTACTCTGAACAGGTCTCCATCCACATACAGGTCGAATTTTCCTCCCTGCATCTGTGTGAGAGTCTTGGCAATGGACAGGCCCAGACCACTTCCTTCCGTACTTCTGGAGATATCGCCGCGTATAAACCGCTCAGTCAGTTCATCTGCCGTAATGTTCAGCTGCTGTTCCGATACATTCTTCAGATTGAATACCGCTGATAAGTCTCTGACTTCCAGATCCGCGTAAATGCGGGTTCCTTCCATCGCATACTTGGCCGCGTTGTTGTAGATATTCTCAAGCACGCGCCACATTCGGCGTCCATCCGCTCTGATGATTGCTTCTTGCTCCGGCAGCGTCAAGACTTCCTTAAGGTTGCGGGCTTTAAACTTCTCCTCAAACTCGCCGCTGGTCTGCTGGATCATCTCCACGAGATTAATATTCATATATTCCAGCGTGATATTGCCAGAACTTACTTTGGATGCCTCTACCACATCCTCTGTCAGGGTCTTAAGCCTCTGGGACTTAGCCTCCAGCACTTCCAGATATCTCTGAATCTTCGGATCTTCAAAATTCTCCTGCTTCAGAAGTTCTACATAATTAATGATAGAAGTAAGCGGCGTCTTGATATCATGGGATACATTCGTGATCAAGTCCGTCTTGAGGCGCTCGCTCTTCATGCTTTCCTCAAGTGCCGCGTCCAATCCTTCTCCGATAGAGTTGACGCGCTGCGCGATATCGCTCTGCTCATTTCCCAGGCCATATATCGGGATCTTGTAATCCACCTCTCCGCCGGATATCTTCTCAATTCCCTTCTTAATCCTCTGCCTGCCAATTGCCTGCCGGATCAGGAACACAAATGCCACAGCTTCCACCGCCAGGGCCAGGAAAAGCCAGATACTACTTCCCATACTGATATAGGCAATCCAATGGATTACCGCAAACAAGCCAAACAGCAATATAACCTTCCATGTTGTATGAAGATTCCTGAATAACTGTCCTATAAATCCGCAAAGCCATCTCAGCACGCTGTTGGACCAGAGTTCCTTTGCCTTAATCCGGCGAACCAGGCTAAGATATCCGATCAGGAACATGCCGCAGGTATATGCTGCCACGACTCCTCCAGCCAGGACATATGGCAGAGCGTTGTATACATAATCAACCTGATAGATCAGCGTCTCGCTATCATTGTATGAACGAAGCGACGAGACAGGGATTCCGACATAAACGAGCATCAGGGGAATTCCCCAAAGCAGCGCTATGATCACTGCTGCCAGTTCCGTCTTAATATGATCAAACCAGTTCAGATGCAGTTCCTCATCCCGCATCCGCCTTCCCGCGATGCTCGTAAGCCACACCATGAAGGCAACAAACAATATGGCGGCAAGGACTCCCAGGATTGCTATGCTTCTAGCGTTAGATCCATATTTTTCATACATAAGATTCTCTGCATGGAAATCATCCTGGATTGGGTAAGCAGTGTCTACTCCAACTGCATAAATAAAATTCTTTCCTTCCGCCGGATACTTGATCATGTCCCTCCACTGCGTCGCATCGGTGTCCTTAAGATTTGACTCAAAGTCCGCCAGTTTGGGTCTTACAATTGTATATTTCCCCATTCCGCGAATCTTCTTAAGGTTCTCTTCCACCATGGAGTAGTCCTCATACTCCTTACGGTTGGTATAGATCTGCTCTGTATCCTCATCCACATACATGTAAGCCAGATTTGTATCGCCTTCCTGATAGGATTCATCCAGATCTTTATAGGTCGTTATATCGCCGAATATCGAATCTACAGTCTGATGCAGCATTTCAAAGGCTTCGTTCAGCCTTCCGTTCCACTGTGGATTATTATTTGCAAGATCTATGATGCTCTTCTCGCCGATTGGCGAATATCTTTCCTCCACCCAGGTTCCGTCATAACTCCAGCAGTCTATAAATTCAATCTTTCCTTCTGCGTCTTGCAGCCCCTTAAACTGCTGCCCCTGATTTTCTCCTTCATAGCGGCTTCCATTATGCAGTTCATCCAGAATTTCTTCCCCGGACATCCCTTCATTTTCATTGCTGATAACGAATCTTAACTGTCCACTGTCTATCAGATTTCTAAATTCGCTATAATAGTAATAATGATACGTATCATTAGACCGCTTGCAAACGATGATATTATCATCGGATGGCACCTCCTGGGAGGCAAATGCTATCTCGGCATCGGATTGATAGCTGATTTCTCCTTTGTCATACCATTCCTCCCCCCAGCTGTATAAATCCTGCAGATCATACGCCAGGCCGCTGCTGTTTTTATTATTGATCTCCCTATTTTTATAATATTCCTCAATGTCCACGATCCTTTGCGGATCATAGCTGCCATCCGTCTCAAACATCTTGCGCAGCTTGATGCCGTTTGCTACGTCATGGCTGATTGTCAATAATTGGTTGCCAAAACTTACGGTGTCCTCGTATTTCTTTGCCGGCTTTCCCACAAATAGTTCTCCTCTAAGGGCCGGATAGGACATCATCCACATAAAACTGGTTACGATTATGACCAGCAATATGTGCTGGGCTACGATCAATATCCCCTTTGCAACATTTGATTTGTACCATTGTTGCTTCATATAAACTCCCTTCTAAAGCTTCTCCACCTTATATCCGACTCCCCATACTACCTTCAGATAACGGGGCTCTTTTGGATTGATCTCTATTTTTTCACGTATATGCCTGATATGTACCGCCACCGTATTATCTACGCCAATGGCGTCCTCATTCCATATACTTTCATAGATCTGGTCTATAGAGAATACTTTCCCTTGATTTTTTACCAGCAGTAGCAGAATATTATATTCGATCGGCGTAAGCTTCACTGGCTCTCCATCCACCGTTACTTCCTTTAAGTCATCGTTGATCGACAGGCCTCCAACTTCATAGACCGCTTCATTTTTATGATTCGCAATACTGCCAAGCTGCGTATAACGCCGAAGCTGCGACTTGACTCTTGCAACCAGTTCCAATGGATTGAAAGGCTTCGTCACATAATCGTCCGCACCTACGTTAAGGCCAAGGATCTTATCTGCGTCTTCGGATTTTGCCGAAAGAATAATGATTGGCATATTGTTGGCTTCCCGGATCTTAAGGGTGGCTCTGATCCCGTCCAGTTTTGGCATCATGACGTCGATTACCAGAAGGTCTATCTTCTCCTTGCCCAATACCTTCAGTGCTTCTTCCCCATCATATGCCTTTAATACTTCATACCCTTCCTGGGACAGATATATATCGATGGCCTCTACGATTTCCTTATCATCATCACATACTAATATTTTAGACATTTTCATCACCTCCCTTATACTATACAAGAATAGCAGGGATTTTTTAAGAGCAATCTGGGAATTTTCTTAAGATATTATGAAAAAAAGGCCCGGCTTCCAGTATCTGGATTCCAGGCCAATTTTCTCTTCTTCCTCTCATACTCTGATCGTAGTTCCCGCATAGATCAGGTTGGGATTGCGAATGCCGTTCAGGCGCTGCAGCTGCGCCACGGTCGTTCCAAACTTAAGGGCAATTCCGCTTAAGGTATCCCCTGGCTGAATGGTGTAATAGCGCACTTTTTGCGGATTATATCCCAGTGGGATCAGCAGACGCTGTCCCGCATAGATTAGATTGGGATTAGAAATGTTGTTGTACGCGGCAATCTCCTGATATGTCGTTCCAAACCTAAGCGCTATCCCGCTTAAGGTATCCCCAGGCTTAACGATATAGGTAATCACGTCATTGGGTTCCGGCGTCGCGGAATCCGGCGTAGATACCTCGCCTCTTAGCCGATTCAGTCCAGCCCTGGATATTACATTTGCCAGATCATAATAGGCAATATCCTGGTCAACGTTCCCAGATATGCCATTTACTCGCCCAGTGTCACTATACTGCCAAATAGCCATTCCGCTGACAGCTGGCTCTGCAGCATACTGCGCGTACCAGAGCGCATACTTGCTTCTTAAGGAAGCGTCGAACATCCGGTTAAGAAAATCCAGGTTGCTGTAATACATGGCAAAATATCCCAACTCCTCAACTCTCTGACAGAATGCATCTACCAGAGAAGTGGCCAGTTCCTTTGTCACATTTACGCCTTGATTTTCCGCATAGTCTACCGATGCATATTCAAAGTCAAAGCAGACCGGATACTGTACCTCGTATCCGGATATGGCATTAATGCAGAATTCCGCCTCCTGCCTGGCCATTTCCGGCGTATACGCATAGGAAAACCAGTACACTCCGAACGGCAGCCCAGCCTGATTGCACTGGCTGGCATTTCTCCTGAACTCCTGGTCCACGGTCCCTTCTCCATAACCGGCCCGGATCATGGCAAACTGTATTCCGCCCGCTCTTACGGCCTCCCAGTCTATGCTGCCCTGAAATCTGCTTACATCTATTCCATGGATGCTCATAATGTCCCACCTTCTTTTTTATATACTATATGTTGATTCTTCTGTTTTTGTTAACTTGGATATGTCGAAATGAGTCGAACTCTTACTTATTGTGTCCGAGTCGCAACATATCGAAGAAATATCCTATATAATAGAAGCACATAGCATATTTGTTTTTCAATGTAAGGCATTAGATGAGGAAAATCACATGAGCGAACTAGAAATCGAATGTCTTATACGTGCTCTTGGCATCGGCGCAACCTACCGTGGATACCGGTATCTGAACTATGGGGTGAAACTATGTTTGAGAGACGAAGACTATCTTCTGTCCGTGAGCAAATTATTATATCCTCAGATTGCAAAATACTATCATACTACTAGCAGCAGCGTAGAAAGAGATATCAGAACCGTCATTAGAGTCTGTTGGGAAAGAGGCAACCGCCGCCTGCTTCAGGAAATTGCCCTTCGTCCTCTTGACTCGCAGCCTACATCCAGCGAATTTTTAGATATCCTTACTGCTCATTTAAGGCAGAAAGAAGCCGTAGCCGTGCTGGTTTAGGTTTTCTTCCCAAGTTCTTAAGTCCTTCTTAAGAATTTTTCTTTTTCTTTTAGAGATTCAACATACTTTGGACATATTTTTCTTTTATACTTAGATTCAGATAGTTGATTAACACTCACTATCTCCCCCCTCATAAAGTAAAACACCGGATATAGCCCGGTGCGCACTTTACTCTCATTCCTTTAGATAACTATAACAACAACGAAACCCGTTAGCCGCAAGGTTAGCGGGTTTTCGCTCTGTATCCGGCTTCCCCGGATTCTCCTTTTTTCCTTTTTGACTATAGCAAATATCAAGTCCGGCCGTTATAATATAAAATCCATACAGAACATGGCGCAGCCATAAAAAATCAGATGTCTATGACAAAAAAAGAAAAGCCTGCACAAATCTCTCTCTGGCAGACTTCTATTCTTTCACATACACTATTAATTCTCCGACTTCACATTCGAAATATTCACATAACTTACAGATTAGATTTGCATCCATCCTCTGGAATTCATTCCTGCAATATCTGTTAAAATTCGATCTTGGAATATCCAGTTCCTTACAAATGGTATTTTTACTGACACCTTTTTCTTTAAGCAATTCTTCAATCTTTAACTCTAAATGACCATGTCCCATATACCTCACTCCCTGCACAAAGTATATTCGATAAATTTTTATATAGTAATTCACTATACAGTGAGGTACTATACAGTTATCCTCTCTAAATAATTTGAAAGCGAGATATATGAACATGAAAAAGAAGTTAATTATCTTATTTCTAGTAATCCAACTGTTAAATGGTGTTAATTACTACATTAATCTCCCTGATTACCATGTACTTAGCAGCATGTCATTTAATACTCCTGGAACCAGAGATACCGAATTAAAAGTTCTTGTCTATAAATATTGGAAATCAGATGAAATCATCCGGGATATCGAAGATAAGCACAATTCTATTAATGGCACTCCTGCTACCCTAAAGATTGATCTATACTATTCCAAGCGGGATATCTGCCATGGGAAAGCCCCTTTTAAAACCATATTCTTCGACTATAGATAAAAATGTCATTGCATACTTTACGACATTTTTACATGCTTTATGCAATGACTATGCTGGACAGTATCAAAATCAATCCAGCAATCCCCAGGAACCCAATATTTTCATGTAATACGGCCACGCCAAGCAAAGTTGCTATCGCCGGACTTATTGCGCAAAATATACCGGCGCGCTCCGCTGAGATTCTGCTTTGAGCCATCGGCTGTAATGTAAAACCAAAGCAGGTACACACAACTGCAAGAATTCCTATCATGATCCACTGCCTGCTTCCAGCTGGCAGTGCGGGAGTTTCAAATAGAAAGGATGCGGAAAGGGCAAGAACGCCCATGGTACCAACCTGTACGATTCCTATACACAGAGGATCGCCAGAGCCTTGGGATACTTTTGCCGTCACAATAATAGCAATGGCATAGAGTACCGCTGACAGCAGTCCCCAAAAGACGCCGCCAGTAAGTCCGCCCTGCGCCAAAGTGAGGCAGGCCACGCCAAGAAACGCCGCCAATGCGCTGATCATGATTCTTCCGCTTGGAAGCCTCCAAAGTAGAATTGCCTCTAGCAATGGTACGAAGATGATCGCGCAATTTTCCAAAAGCGAAACCGTGGAGGACGAAGCCTCTTTCAGCGCAGTTAGCTCTGCACTCATGACAAGGAAGAATAAAATCCCCACAATAACACCGGAAATCACGGTTTTAAACGGCATGTCTCTTAATCTTTTAAAAAACAGCACTGCCAGAATTGCAAATGCCAGCAAGCAGCGTATCGCCAGCAGATTAAACGTGTCTATGTACTCCAAAATCATTTTGCTAAATATAAATGATGTAGCGCGGGCAGCAATAACGGATGCCAGCAATACCTCATACTTATGTTCTTTCATAACCTAAAATGCCTTTCAAATTTTAGTCTTCTTTATCTATTAAATAGGATTGCAGACTCTTCTGACATCCGTTTTTTTCATAAAATCCTTCTGCTCCTGGCTGTGCGCCGAAATACAGCATGGTCGGAGTGTTATCTTTGGCAAGCGTTAGCAGCCTGCTCCCAATTCCTTGCTTCTGATACTTTGGAAGAACAAGCAGTTCTGTAATGGTTCCAAAATAATAGCCGTCTGAAAGAATCCGCAGACAGCCCACAAGTTCCTTTTCATCGTAAGCTGTGATATTCAATGTTCTCGACAGCGCAGCCTGCGTCTTATCCAGATCATAATCCCCTGGCCATACCCTATTCACAAACGTAATAAACGTTGAAGCATTCAGTTCCTGGTCATTCACTTTATATTCCATTATCTCTTGTCCTTTCTCTCAATTTATCAGTTATAAATCATAGACCATCATGATCTCTTCCATTGTAACACTCCGCTTTTTCAAAGTCACTTCATTTGTATTCGGACATGCTGGACTGATGGCCTCTCGTCCGTTCTTAAATGCCCTCCTAAGCATTGCTTAACTCCTTCTTAAGATGTTTTTAAGAACTTTTCTTTTTCTTTTAGAGAATGAAAACACTTTGGACACAATTAGCCTTTATAATAAGTATCAGATAGTTGATCAACACTCAACTATCTCCCCCCTCATAAAGTAAAACACCGGGGAAGGCCCGGTGCGCACTTTACTCTCATTCCTTTAGATAACTATAACAACAACGAAGCCCGTTAGCCGAAAGGTTAGCGGGTTTTCGCTGTTTCTACATATTATAAACCATTTATATTTCTCACATTCTTTCTGAATACATCAACCGCATGACTCGTAACGCCAATTAGATCTTCCCGCTCGCAGGTCGTAAAATGGTATCTCAGGTACCATTCAAAAGTATCATCATCCATTGCGTCCAACGCTTCCCGCATCAGTAAGGCGCAGCCATCTGTGGCCACATAATGCAGCCGGGTCACTGGGAATATGGACATTAACTCGTCGACATTCTCCTTACGGACAAGTTCAAACAAGTCCTTTGGCTCAGACTTGGCGGCAAATGTTTCAGCGTCAAGCAATCCTTTCCTAATATATTCTGCAACATTGATGTTGCCACGATGGAATCCCTCGTCAAGAAGACATCCATCGGAGATCACATACGCGGCAAAAACCACGCCGCCTGGTTTAGTTACGCGAATTGCTTCCCGCAGCGCTTGTCTTTTATCCTCTATACGGTAAAGGTGGTACAGCGGGCCCAACAGCAGCGTAATCTCATATTTATCGTCTGGATAGCCGGCTAAATCCATAGCATTTCCTTGGGTGATCGTTATCGTTTCGTCTGGTTTTGTATTTTGACGAAAAATATCTATATTGTGCTCCACCAGTTCTATTGCGTCAACCTCGTATCCCTGACGTGCCAGCGCGTGGGAGTAGCGTCCGGTACCCGCGCCGACTTCTAGCACATGGTCGCCGGGCTTTATATATTTTTCAATGTAATGCATCGTGGTGAGGAACTCTACAGAGCCATGCTTCATTGCCAGGCGGCTATCCTCATCATAATGATTGTAAAAGTCGATCAAATGTTGATTAGTTCTCATTTTGTACTCCTTAGATATTCATCATTCCAATCTGGTTTCTCACGCTTTATAAAAGCCGACAATACATTTGCCACCATTGTTTCAGCGCTGCTCCTATCTAATGTTATCTTTTTCGTCGCCGTTAGGACTGCTATGCCGTGGGTATAAAGGAATAAATCCAAAAATATTACTCTTGCGCGTTCCAGCCCTATTCCAACAGTTTCTGAAAAAAGCCTTGCCCTTTCCTCATTATCCGCTTCTTCATAAAAGTCCTTGGCCTCTTTCATCTTCAAATCCATATCATTAATAAATAATAACTTAAATAAATGAGTTTCTTCCCGGGCAAATTCAATGTAAGAAAGAGGAAGGAGCAATAAGGGGCTGACCTTCGTAGAATTGCGATAGTCAGTGACATACTGCTCATAATATTCATAAGCAAAAGCAAGAAATTCGTTTTTTAATTCATCCATATTTTCATAACAGGTAAAAATAGGCCGGGTAGAACATTGTAATCTACTTGCAATACTTCTTGCGTTTACCGTTTCGAATCCTGTCTTTCTTGTAATTTCCAGGACCGTATTTAAAATCATCTCTTTCGTTATTTTTGCTTTTGGCGGCATACTGGCTTACCTCTATATAAGTTTTATTATGTTACATCAGTTACGCAACTATTGTTACATTTTAATCTAAGAATGTCAAGCAGAGGTTTTTGTATCATTTTCTTCTCCTTCTTAAGAGCTTTTTAAGAACTTTTCGTTTTCTTTAAGAGAATGAAAACACTTTGGACACAATTAGCCTTTATAATAAGTATCAGATAGTTGATCAACACTCAACTATCTCCCCCCTCATAAAGTAAAACACCGGGAAAGGCCCGGTGCGCGCTTTACTCTCATTCCTTTAGATAACTATAACAACAGCGAAAACCCGCAAGCCTTATGGCTAGCGGGTTTTCGTTGTTATTGATTACTTATGCCAAATTATAGATTCCCTTTTAATCCGATTTCTTCCGCATTTTCTTTCATGCCCTCTATCGTTTCACGAATGACGGTATCCAGATCCATTCCCAACATTTCACAGCCGCTGCGAATCACATCTCTATTTACGCCGGCGGCGAAAGATTTATCTTTAAATTTCTTCTTTACAGATTTCACTTCCAAATCCAGCACGCTTTTTGAAGGACGCATTAGGCAAAGCGCATTTATGAGTCCGGTCAACTCATCGACCGCGAACAGTGTTTTTTCCAGATTGCTTTCTGGCTTCACATCTGTACAGATGCCATACCCATGGCATTTCATTGCACGGATGTACGTTTCATCGACTCCAGATTCGCGCATGATTTCTTCTGCCTTTTGGCAATGCTGATCTGGGAATTTTTCATAGTCTAGATCATGCAGCAAGCCTGCAACGCCCCAGACTTCGCTATCTTCATCGTTCAATCTGGCAAAATGTTTCAAGACTGCCTCAACTGCTAAAGCGTGTTTACGCAGCGCCGGCGTCTTTGTGTATTCCGTAAGTAGTTCCCAAGCTTCTTCCCTTGACATTTTATTCATTGTGATACCTCCATTTTAAATTATTTCTCCTGCGTTATGTATACAGCGGTTTGCCATCACCTCATATTGAAATTGTCAGACAAACTAATCATAAATTGTTAAATGCCATGTCTGTTTGGTATGATGGACATTTGTATCTTATATCTTACACTCATTCAATTTATCTGTCAAGTTTTGAAAGGATAAAATTTATCTTCGAATAATTAATATAGATAAAAGAGACAGCCACTCCTGGCTGTCTCTTTTCCTGATTCTTCTTTTGATTACATTAACCCATGAAAGCCTACCCGCGGGCGTCTGAGCGTTCAGACAGATCTCCGAATATCGGCGTAGCCAATCCGAAACCTCCAGATATAGTTAGGATCTGGCCTGTGGTGTATGCGGCATCGTCGCTTGCGAAGTATACTACTGCTGCCGCGATCTCTTCCGGGAGTCCCATACGCTGGATTGGCGTATGCTTCAGGAAGAAGTTGCGGAAGTCATCCGTCAGATTATCCTGCACCGCGTCTGTTGCCGTCATTCCTGGAAGTACCGCATTGCATCTGATGTTATGCCTTGCCTCGTGTACGGCGATCAGCTTCGTCAGATAATTAATTGCCGCTTTGCTGGTTCCATAGGCAATCTGAGAGATATCTGGTATCAGTCCTCCTACGGATGAGATGTTGATGATGCTTCCGCCTCCATGTTCCGCCATATACTTGACAGCCGTCTGGCTTGCGATAAATACGCTCTTCAGATTGATATTTACCGTCTTGATGAATACCTCCGGGTCTGTATTGGCAATTCCAAGATCTTTCTTGGGATTTGATGAGCCGAAATTATTTACAAGCACGTCAATGTGCCCTTCTTGTTCGATGACTTCCTCAATCATCGTCACGTATGTCTCTTCTTTTGTCGCATCATTGTAAACATACTTTACATTGCCGCCTGCCGCATTCATCTCGTCAGCCCGCGCCTTGGCACGTTCCAGATTCCTGGCGCCCATGTAGACTTTGGCTCCTTCTTTCGCGCATGCCTGAGCGATAGCCAGGCCAATGCCTCTGGTGGATGCTGTGACCAGAATCACTTTGTCTTTTAACCTCATGTGTAGTCCCTCCATATGACTTATTTTTAGTATTCCAGATATCTTTCCTATTCATGTAATCATCATCCGGATACTTTTCTTAAGTATAGCATGTACGAAAAAAACTCCCGTGACACTTTTGCCTTTCTTACTGTCATATGTTAAAATAAACACAAGGTTTTTTATCTACTTTTTAAGGAGGATGCAAGGTGGATCATCTGGATTATGAGATTCTTAAAAACTTAAAAGAAAATGCAAGGATGAAGGCCTCGGATATCAGCAAGGCTGTCCATCTGTCGGTTTCCACCGTCATTGAGCGAATTCGGAAAATGGAGGCTCTGGGCATCATTGAATCTTACACCGTCATAACCAATGATTCCCGGATTGGCAATGCCGTCACTGCCTTGATCGAAGTGACTTTGGAGCACCCCCGCTACAATGACTCCTTTGTGGAGAATGTAGGAGAGCATCCGAACATCATTTCCTGCTATTACCTTACTGGAGACTCCGACTACATTCTGAAGGTGGCCTGCCGTTCTCCCGAGCATCTTGAACATATCCATCAGTGGGTCAAGGGCCAGGCCGGAGTATGCCAGACCCGCACCCACTATGTACTGCGTACGGAGAAGAATATTCACGCAACTCTGCCGCCCGGGGATGATTCTGCTTAATAGGATCTCACGGCCCTATGCAATTCTTCCAGAATCTCACGCTCTACCTCCAGCGAGAATCCATCCACGCTCATGGCCTGCTCTTTTGTGACTCCGTCTACACTTCCCATCCTGACAATAGTCTTCAGATAATTTTCAATCTCCTTATATGTAGGAAGTACTTTTATCTTCTTAATCTTCTGCATATACGCCGCCAGCGCATATGCTCCCCAGTTGGATACTGTGGCGATAATAAGGGCATCCACTTCTATATCGCAAGGGGTCAAGGCCAGTTTGCTCATAATGACTTCTTTTAGATTTCCCATTCCGATCTCATTGCCGCCATCGCCTACCCCGAAGGTAGGAATCCCTTCTTGCCTGGCCATTTCAAACAGGATGTCGGTTCTTGCGGTCTTGTCCTTTATGCTGATCCCCCGCATATTTGCATAATCATTCTGGACATTGCGCCCGCATCTTTCTATGGAGATCAGTGCTACCGGCTGGCATTCCTCCAGCAGTTTCTCATATTCCTCTTTTCCATCGCCAAGATGCACATATTTTACCTCCAGGCCTTCTACTTCGAAGAATCCCTTACAGTATTTATCCGTAACGATTATGGGATGGTAGCCAAGTTTGGCCAATGCCTTTCCTAGCGTCATCGTCCCAAGCGGCCCGTCCGTCTCTGCATGCCCTTCCACATAGAACCCTGTGGTGAGCAATATATTTCCATATGGCAGAGATAAGAGTTTCTCCACGGCTTTCTGGCAATAATGGGTATCCATATATTTTCGCAGTACATGCATGCCGCGTTTTGAATGGCGCAATATAATATCTTCTACAGTTTCCCTCTTAACCTGTGCTTGTGCTTCCAAACTATGTCACTCCTTTACATCTCATATCCCCGGCCTGACATCTCAGGCAGTCTAGCCAATGACTTCTTTAAGCGGTGCTATCGTAATCCCCTCTGCTTCCAGCGTCTTGCGTATCTTCTGAACAAATGCAAGTGCCTTCGGCCCATCTCCATGTATACAGACAGAGTGGGGGGTTACCGCAATCTCTTTTCCGGTGATTGCTGTAACCTTTCCTTCCTTCACCATCATTATGACCCTTCTGATCGCTTCTTCTTCATCTGTAATCATGGCGCCTTCCTTGCTTCTGGCCACCAGAGACCCATCTTCTTCATAAGCCCGGTCGGCAAATACTTCCCTGGCTGCCTTAAGCCCGATCTTTTCAGCCGCCTTAAGCATCTCGCTTCCCGACAGGCCGAGCAGGATCAGTTCCGGATCGACTTCCTTGATTCCCTGGCAGATCGCCAGGGCCAGTTTCTCATCTTTTGCTGCCATGTTGTACATGGCTCCATGAGGCTTCACATGCGCAAGTCGCATGCCTTGCGCTTTACAAAGTGCCATCAGCGCTCCCATCTGGTACTGTACCATTGCCTTTACTTCTTCCGGGGAGACTGCCATGTTACGCCTTCCAAACCCCACCAGGTCTGGATAGCCAGGATGCGCGCCGACACATACATTCTGCTTTTTTGCCAGCGCAACCGTCTTGCCCATTACCATTGGATCGGATGCATGGAATCCGCAGGCTATATTTGCGGAGGAAATGTAGGGAATCACTTCTTCATCCATTCCACAGATATAATTTCCGTAACTTTCTCCAAGATCGCAGTTCAAATCTACCGCATACATTCTTTATTCCTTCTCTCTGATATATCGTTAATATTTTAATTCCACGTTTTTCACATCGGTGATCAGCATATGACCCGGGGAATGCGTGATAACAAGATCCGGCCTGACATTCATGATGACGTTCTGAGGCGTCACGCCACAGGGCCAGAATACTGGCACTTCGCCATCCCGGATTGTGACGCGGTCCCCAAAATCCGGCTGGTCAATATCTATAATCCCAATCACTTCAGGATCTCCGATATGGATCGGCGCGCCATGGACCCGTGGCATCTCTCCTGTCACCATCACTGCCTCAGCCACCTGATCATAGGGAAGCGGCCTCATGCTGACCACCATGTTTCCTTCAAATACCCCGGCCGGCGTACAGGGGATGTTCGTCTTGTACATTGGCACATTGCAGTGTTCCTCAATATGTCTCACCGGAAGCCCCGCATCCAGAAGGGCCGATTCAAATGAAAAGCTGCATCCGATCAGGAAGCTGACAAAGTCATCCTGCCAGAAGTCTTCCACATTTCCGTACTCTCCTTCCAGTTCTCCCTGTCTGTAGATGCGGTACTTCGGAATATCTGTTGCGATATCCGCGTCATCAGCGATGTAATGCAGTTTCCTGCTCCCCACGTCGCTGACTTCCAGGATTGGGCAGGACTTGGGGTTCCTCTGCGTAAAGAGAAGGAAATCATAAGCCAGTTCTTTTGGCAGGATTACCAAATTGGCCTGGGCATATCCGGCACACATTCCGGAAGTCGGGCCCACGATCTTCCCTTCACGGATCAATTTCCTTACCTCTGTCGGCTTCATATCATAATAATTCTTCATCTAGATTCCCCGCTTTCTGTTGATCTTCTGCGCTTCTTCTACGGATATCCGGACAAATCTGACTCTGTCCCCGGGTCTACCCTGCACCAGTTTGGGAATATCAAAGGAGCACACGGTGGCAATCTTCGCATATCCTCCTGTGGTCTGCCTGTCGGCAAGAAGCACGATCGGCCTTCCGTCGGCCGGTACCTGGACGGAGCCCAATGCGATCCCGTCCGATATGATGTCGGTGCCGGAAACGCTTTCGATCTTCTTTCCTTCCATGCGATAGCCCATGCGGTCGCTCTGGTCAGATATGGTGTAGGTTTCTTTATAGAAGGTCTTCTTGCCTCCCTCGGTAAAGTACTCCGCCTGAGGGCCTTCTACCACTCTTACCGTGATTTCCGACAGATACTGACGGGCTTTGACACGCCTGTCTTTTATCTGGTCAAAGTCTTTTCTGTCTGCCCCGACAGCGATTTCATCTCCTGCCTTAAGCGGACGGCCTTCGTATCCTCCCATCCTGCATTTCATATTGGTAGCGCGGCTTCCAAGGACCACCGGGACATCCAGGCCTCCGGCAACGGCCAGATAGGAGCGGCACCCTTCTTTTGCCATGCCGAACGCAAGGACATCCCCTGATCTTACCGGAACCGGCTGATTCATGGCTATGGGTCTGTCGTTTAATGTCGGCTCCATATCTGCACCCGTAATAGCGATTATCCCATCCTCCGTTAATTCCATCGCTCCGCCAAATAAGGTAAACTCCAGGACGGCTTCCCCGGACTCATTTCCTACCAGGTAATTTGCCTTCTGGTATGATTCCAGATCCATGACCCCGGAGGTTCCTATGCCGGATTTCTGATAGCCGAACCTTCCGGCATCCTGCACCGTAGTCAGCGCTCCGGGCATTGTGATTTTTATGGACATCCTTCTTCACCTTCTTCCACAATTTCTACCTGATAGTCTCCTTTTACTACCTGATGGCGGATCTCATAATAATCGCCGATGGTAATTGGTACAAAACGTATGTATTCTCCGGCCTTGCAAAGGATTGGCTCTTTTCTGTCCGGATCATAGAAGTCGACAGGGGTTCCTCCCATCAGCCTCCAGCCACCCGGAGACGCCAGCGGATATATGCCAGTCTGGCCTCCTCCGATCCCTACCGCCCCGGGAAGTATCTTCACGCGAGGCGTCTCAAGTCTTGGCATCTCAATCCTTTTATCCAGACCGCCTAGATATACGAAACCAGGAAGAAAGCCCATCATATAGATCTTGTAGTCCACGGAACTGTGGATGTCTATAATCTCGTCCCGGTCGAGCCCGGTATACGCTTCCATGCTTCTTAGATCCAGCCCGAATCGCGCCCCATAACAGCAGGGAATCTTAAGAATACGCTTCTTCTTTCTGACCGCCTCTCCGGAAATGCTCCCCAATGCCTCTATCCTCTGTCTTAACTCTCCAAAGGAAGTGTACAGAGGATCGTAATATATCATCAGGGACCGAAATGTCGGAACCAGTTCTTCTATCCCCGGCAGATGTTCTGCCGTAATCCTTGCGGCCAGGAGATGAATCTTGTTATTGACGGCATTGTCAATCACATTTCCAAACTCCGCCACCATAGCCCTGTCTCCTGCCGCCATAAATCTAATCTCTCCCATGACTTCACCCTTCCGTCTGTTATTCTGCTTCTGTAGCCTCATAAAATTCATTCAGTACTTCGCTGCGGATGTTCTCCAGCAATTCCGGATTCTTTCCGCCTACCGCCCTGCCGTCAATCTCATTGGCATACAAGCAGAGATTGCTGGAACTTGATACGATTACTTCTTCCGCTTTAAAAAGATCATCCAGCGTATATGGCGTCTCGCTTACCGGAATTCCGAGTTTCTTGCAGGCTTTGATGATATGCGCTCTCGCGATTCCCGGAAGAATCAGGTTATCGGTTGGGGCTGTCACAAGTTTGCCGTCCTGGATAATATGTACATTGCTATGCGCGCATTCTGTCACCCGCCCTCCTGCACGGTAGAATACTGCCTCCTGGCATCCGGCATCCTGGGCTTTCTGCGTCGCCACCACGGAAGGAATCAGATTCAAGGTCTTTATGTTGCAGTGTAGGAATCTTGTATCTTCGCAGGTAATCAATTTTATAGGTTCTTTTCCGTCGGATATCTCTGCCGGCTTCAGCATGATCCACAGGTTGGCCGGTCCTTTTGTATATGCGTGATTGCGGATTCCTGTCCCCCTGGTTGCCTGGTAGTATACAAACAGGTTTCCCGTATCCATCTTATCTACCATCTCCTGCAGGAGCGCCTTTAATTCTTCCTTCGACATCGGCATCTTTATGTCTAACAGGCCTGCGCTGTTAAAGAATCTGTCTACATGTTCATCCATCGCGAATATCTTATAATTTCTGGACGGCCCTGCGTCATAGACGCCGTCGCCAAACCAGCATACGCGGTCGTTCATCGGAATGCTCATGTCCTCAAGTTCGCCAAATTTACCGTTATAATAGCCCAATGTTTTCATCTTTTCTTCCTCCAAATTCATAGTTTATGCAACAAAAAAAAGGCACGCAGACAAAGTTCCGACGCCTTTGTCTGTGTACCCTTATATTTTGAGTTTATTCTATTCTTTCAATTATTCATTGTCAATGTTTCATCACATTTTCGAAAAAAATTCGAATCATCCCCATGGACGCCTTATTTTTTTCGGTCAAAGGAGCGCGGCACCTTAAAATTGCCGCGCTCCTTTCTGATCTTCCATCCACTGGAACAGGTCATCATACACCTGTTCCCGGTCTGTCTCGTTTAATATCTCATGCCGGTCACCCTCATACAGATGCATAGATATCTTCTGCATTCCGGCGTCTTTATACTTGGCGAATACCTTTTCTACGCCTTTGCCAAATCCGCCTACCGGATCGTCCTTGCCGGACACAAACAGCATAGGAAGGTCTTTTGGAATGTGCTCCATGCTTTCGTCCCTGGTCAGCGCCTTCATCCCTTCAAACATCTGATAATATGCGCCTAAGGTAAACATGAAGGAGCACAGAGGATCCTCCGCGTACTTCCGGCACCTTTCCTTATCGCTGGTGATCCATTCCTTGGAAGTCTCTCCAGGCTCGAATCTCTTGTTATATCCGCCGAAACTAAGCCGGTCTACGAACTTGCTCCGGTATTTCCATCCCTTGAACGCAGCGATAATACGGCAGATGCACTGTCCAGCCGAAAGTATCAGCGTGCCCTGATAGCCGGTTCCCATGACAATGGCTCCAGCCAGCCCTTTGCCATATAAGGTCAGGTACTGCCTGAGCAGGAACGAACCCATGCTGTGCCCCAGCATGTAATAAGGCGCATCCGGGAATTTCTCCATCGTAATCTCCCTCAGCCTATGTATGTCGCCTATTACATACTGGTTGCCTTTTGTCTCATCAAAATATCCATAATCGGCTTCGCTTTGCACAGACTGCCCGTGTCCCAGATGGTCATGGCCGGTCACATAATACCCGCGTTCTGCCAGATATTCGCCCAGTTCCCGGTACCTCTTTATATATTCGACCATGCCGTGGCAGATCTGCAGCACGCCTTTTATCTCTCCCTCCGGCACCCATTCCATCGCGTGGATCTGGGTCTTGCCATCTCTGGAGGGGTAGTAAAACTCATTTTCCATCTATCTGTCTTCCATTCTGATATAATCTCTGTGGGCCGCCAGCGGCTTATAAGCCGGACGTATGATCTTGTCTACGTTCTTTAACTCTTCCAGCCTGTGGGCGCTCCATCCTACAATACGCGCTGCCGCGAATATCGGCGTGTATAATGACGGCGGCAGATCCAGCATGCCGTATACCAGTCCGCTGTAAAAGTCTACATTAGCATTCACGCCTTTATATATCTTGCGTTTCTCAGCAATCACTTCCGGAGCCATATGCTCCACCATCTCATACAGGGCGTATTCTTTTTCGTATCCCTTTTCCTTCGCCAGCTGCTTTACGAACACTTTGAAGATATCAGCTCTTGGGTCAGATACGGAGTAGATCGCATGGCCCATTCCATAGATCAGCCCCTTCTTGTCAAATGCCTTTTTCTCCAGCAAGTCGTTCAGATACTTGCGCACTTCATCTTTGTCTTCCCAGTCAGAAAGATTTTCCTTCATGTCTTCAAACATCTGAGTTACCTTGATGTTCGCACCGCCGTGCTTTGGCCCCTTAAGGGACGCCATGGCCGCGGCAATAGTGGAATATGTATCGGTGCCGGATGACGTGACGACATGGGTGGTAAACGTGGAGTTATTACCGCCGCCATGATCCATGTGAAGCACGAGGGCCATGTCCAGGATCTTGGCTTCCAGCTTCGTATACTTGCGGTCTTCCCTGAGCATCATCAAGATATTCTCTGCTGTGGACAGTTCCGGGGACGGCGCATAGATAAACAGATCATCCCCCATACGGTAATTATATGCGTGGTATCCATAGACCATCAGCATCGGAAACTGGCTGATCAGGTTCAAGCACTGGCGCAGCACATTCGGTATGGATGTGTCGTCCGCTTTGGCGTCATAAGTATACAGATTCAATATGGAGCGGGACAGGCTGTTCATCATGTCCCGGCTTGGCGCCTTCATGATTACGTCTCTTACAAATGTAGGCGGCAGCGTGCGCCGTTCTACCAGCGTCTCATGGAACATAGACAGTTCCTTCTCATTCGGCAGTTCTCCGAACAGTAAAAGATATGCGATCTCTTCGAATCCGTAATGTTCATCTTTTAAAAATCCCTGTACCAGATCCTTGATATTGTAGCCACGGTAGTATAAGTTGCCTGCGCACGGGACTTCCTTGCCATCTTCGATCTTGGTGGCGCATACGTCTGATATATTCGTAAGTCCGGCCAGGACGCCCTTGCCGTTCACATCACGCAGGCCCCTCTTTACCTCGTACTTCGTGTACAGTTCCTTATCAATTGCATTATTGTCTTCGCAAAGTTGGGCAAAATGCTCAATCTCCGGTGTGATCTCAAACAATGCATACTCTCTCTTTGTCGCCATAGTCATCATCCTTTCTGTTCGTTGTTGTGTTTCAGGTTATTATAGTAAAGTCAATAGCCCTACTGCATATATTGCCACAAACTATTGCTTAACTTTGCAAATTCTTCAAGCGTCAGCGTCTCTCCCCTGACGGACGGCCCCTTTCCCAGCTGCTGGATGGCTTCTGTGATCGCCTCCTTGGGAATATCCAGCCTGTCCGAGTTGTTCAGCCCATTCGCCAGCGTCTTGCGCCGCTGGTTAAATGACGCTCGGATTATATCAAATAGCAGTCTTTCATCTTCTACTTCCACCGGCGGCTTCTCATGCCGTGTAAGCCGTATCACCGCAGACCCCACCTTCGGCCTTGGCATAAAGCAGTTGGGCGGCACATTTGCCACAATATAAGGCTCGGCATAATACTGGACCGCCAATGACAGCGCGCCGTAATCCTTGTTGCCCGGCCCTGTCTGCATACGGTCCGCCACTTCCTTCTGTACCATGACGGTAACGCTGTAAAGCGGCACATGGCTCTCAAATAGCCCCATAATAATCGGAGTCGTAATGTAATAAGGGAGGTTGGCCACGACCTTGATCGGCCGCCCGGCATTTTCTTCCTCCACAAGCCTTTGAATATCCAGTTTTAGTACATCCTCATTGATAATCTGCACATTCTCATACCCGCTTAGCGTATCTGATAGAATGGGTATCAAGTTCTTGTCAATCTCTACTGCGATCACCTTTCCCGCTGCTTCTGCCAGATACTGCGTCATCGTACCAATGCCTGGCCCTATCTCCAGCACCATGTCTTCTTTGCCGATGTCAGCGGCACGGATAATTTTGTCTAATACGTGGGTATCAATTAAGAAGTTCTGACCGAATTTTTTCTGAAATGTAAACTGATATTTCTGTAAGATCTCGATGGTATTCTGCGGATTCCCCAAAGTCGGCCTGCTCATGAAACTTTACTCCCCCAGTCCTGTGTAATATTCATTATTATACAATACTCTGGGCTTTTATGATATACAAAAAAAATAAAATAATATTAAGAAAATATGAATTTTCAGAGACAGCCGCCGGTCCTCTGACCCGCTGTTGATGATGAAACGGATGGCATAAAGAGCCATCCGCTTTCTGATTTTTTAATGATTTATAAGCGATACATTTTCCTAGCATTTTCCTCCGTCTGCGCCACGACCTCTTCATAAGTCGTTCCTTTCAGCCCTGCAATCTCCTCTGCCACATACTTGATATACATAGAGTTATTGCGTTTGCCTCTAAACGGCTCGGGCGCAAGATATGGACAATCCGTCTCAAGAAGGATGGATTCCAGCGGTATCGCTTCCACCGTTTCCTTAAGCCTTCTTCCGTTTTTGAACGTAACGACTCCGCCTACTCCGATGTAGAAGCCCATCTTCACATACTCCTTTGCCATTTCCATGGAGTAGGAGTAGCAGTGGATCACGCCTTTAAGCCCTTGTGCGTGCTCTTTCATAATCTGCATCGTATCTGCCGCCGCGTCCCGGCTGTGGATCAGGACCGGAAGATCCAGTTCCCTGGCCAAGTCCAGCTGGCGGACATACCATTCCTTCTGCGTCTCATGGGACTCGTTGTCCCAATAATAGTCAAGGCCGATCTCGCCAACCGCCACTACCTTATCCTTCCGGAATAACTCCTTCATGCTTGCAAACGTCTCTTCATTCAGGCTGCCCACATTATCCGGGTGGACGCCCACAGCAGCATACATGAAGGGATATTCCTGGACCATATCTACTACCTTTTGGCAGGATTCATAAGTAGCGCTTACATTTACGATCGTGCCTACGCCTCCCGCTGCCATGGATTCCAGGAGTTCCCTGCGGTCCTCATCAAATTGCTCGTCATCATAATGTGCATGTGTCTCGAATATCATGTCTCCTCCAAACCTGCTGTTACAGCAACTCGGCGCGCAGCTGTTCCGGCGTCTTCATAGATAAAAGCGCCGGAGCGATATCGAATACCGTCTTTGCCCCTGTCTCGCCTGCCTTCGCCAGACGATAGGCAGCTCTTGCATAGCACACGAGCACGCTGGCCGTGAATTCTGGATTAGAATCCAGTTTCAGGGAATATTCGATAATATGCTTGCTTCCATCCGTCCCCGTCTCGCCGCTTCGGATTACAAATCCGCCATGAGGCATCTTGCTGTGGTTCTCTTTCAGCTCTTCCTCTGTGATAAAGGTAACCGTCGTATCATAATCATCAAAATAATTCGGCATTGTCTTGATGGTCTCTTCAATCTTCTTAAGGTCTGCCCCTTCTTCCGGCACTACATAGCATTCCCGCAGATGCTTGTCCCTTGTGGTAAGCTGCGGCTCGCTTCCGCTCCTTACGCGTTCCACGGCGTCCTCAACCGGCACGGTATACTGGATGGCATTCTTTACGCCTTCCACGCGCCGGATGGCGTCAGAATGCCCCTGGCTTACGCCCTTTCCCCAGAATGTATAGGTGCTTCCCTGTACCAGGATGGACTCTGCATACAGGCGGTTTAACGAGAACATTCCCGGATCCCAGCCCACAGAGATGATTCCTACATGTCCACCGGATTTTGCCGCTTTATCCACATTTGCAAAATATTCCGGGATTCTGGCATGGGTATCAAAACTGTCAATTGTATTAAAATTCTGGACGATCTGGGGCCCCATTACCGGAAGATCCGTCGCAGAGCCTCCGCAGAGCATCATCACATCAATTTTATCCTTCATGGATAACATGTCATCGATATGCTTTACCTCAACACCCTCGGTTGCAATCTTTACGCCTGAAGGGTCTCTTCTCGTAAATACAGCCGTCAGTTCCATATCCTCGTTGCGGGCGATGGCCTTCTCCACGCCTCTGCCAATGTTGCCATATCCCACGATACCAATTCTGATTTTATCCATATTCTTCATCTCCTTTGTTAATTTGACACGTAACACTTTTAAAAAGTGTTACGTGTCACTTTGCATCATATCCTGTCCCTTTTTGTTATTGTTTGAAGATTTTAACTGATCTGTGCGCCAGCCGGCATTTCTTTTTCCGGGGTCATCAGCGCCAGATTGCCTTCTGCGTCTTCCGCGCACAGCAGCATTCCTTCGGATAATACTCCTGCCAGTTTTGCCGGCTTAAGGTTCACAAGCACCATGACTTTCTTGCCGACCATCTCTTCTGCAGAGTAATGCGCCTTGATTCCGGATACGATCTGCTTCACCTGGCTTCCCACTTTCACCTGGGAACACAGCAGCTTCTTTGACTTCTTCACTTCCTCGCAGGCGATGATCTCGCCCACCTGGAACTGCATCTTGCCGAATTCTTCAAATGTAATCTCTGGCTTTGCCTCGATATCAATGACTTCTTCCTCTGCTACTTCTTCAGCAACCGGAGGATGGAGTTCTTCTACCTTCTTCATGACTTCGTCTATGTCGAGTCTTGCAAAGAGAATCTCCGGCTTATCGGTTACTTTGCCGTCGCCCAGCTGCGCCAGAATCTTGGCGGAGGTGTCTGGCATGAAGGATTCCAGCAGCACGGCGCCTGCCTTGATGCTTTCCAGCAGGTTGTAAAGCACCGTCTCCAGGCGGTCTTTTTTAGACTCGTCTTTCGCCAGCGCCCATGGCATGGTCTCGTCTATATATTTGTTGCAGCGTTTGAACAGATTGAAAATCTCTGTGATGGCGTCCGCTACCCGTAGTTCATCCATCTTAGCCTCCACGGCCTTTGGCGTATTCTCCGTGACCGCCTTAAGGTCTGCGTCCACGGCCTTTGCGTCCTCGTCATCCGCCACTTTCTTATCCGTGACAGCGCCGTCAAAATACTTGTTGGTCATGGAGATGGTCCGGTTCACCAGGTTGCCCAAGGTATTGGCAAGATCTGAATTCATGCGCTCCACCATAAGTTCCCAGGAGATCACGCCGTCATTTTCAAATGGCATCTCATGAAGCACGAAGTAACGCACCGCGTCTACGCCGAAGAAGTCTACCAGTTCATCCGCATAGAGTACGTTTCCCTTGGATTTGCTCATCTTGCCGTCGCCTTGTAATAGCCACGGGTGGCCGAATATCTGCTTTGGAAGCGGCAGATCCAGCGCCATCAAGAAGATTGGCCAGTAAATGGTATGGAAGCGGATGATATCCTTTCCGATCAGGTGCAGATCCGCCGGCCAGTCCTTCTTGAACTGCTCCGTGCTCTCTCCATCACAGTCGTAGCCGATGCCCGTGATGTAGTTGGTCAGCGCGTCCAGCCACACGTATACCACATGCTCCGGATCGAAGTCTACCGGGATTCCCCATTTGAAGGATGTCCTGGATACGCACAGATCCTGCAGTCCCGGAAGCAGGAAGTTGTTCATCATCTCATTCTTCCTTGATACCGGCTGGATAAATTCCGGATGGCTGTTAATATGCTCGATCAGACGATCCGCGTATTTGCTCATCTTAAAGAAGTACGCTTCTTCCTTTGCCGGCTGCACTTCGCGGCCGCAGTCAGGACACTTGCCGTCCACCAGCTGGGACTCGGTAAAGAAGGACTCGCAGGGCGTGCAGTACATTCCCTCGTAATATCCTTTGTAAATATCCCCCTGGTCATATAATTTCTTAAATATCTTCTGAACCTGCTTTTCATGGTCAGCGTCCGTGGTACGGATAAATTTGTCATAGGACGTATTCATCAGATCCCAGATCGTCTGAATCTGTCCGGCAACTCCATCTACAAATTCTTTTGGCGTAACCCCTGCCTCTTCTGCCTTCAACTCGATCTTCTGCCCATGCTCGTCCGTGCCGGTCTGGAAGAATACATCGTACCCCTGGCTTCTCTTATATCTGGCGATCGCATCCGCAAGCACGATCTCATACGTGTTCCCAATGTGCGGCTTCCCCGATGTATAAGCAATGGCTGTCGTAATATAGTACTTCTGTTTATCCATTTCTAATCCTCTCCTTGTCCTCTTTGCTGATATATGCACACGCTGCAGTTCTCCATGAAGAAAAAAAATCTCCGATTCTTCTTGATAAGAAAAATCGGAGAAGACGAGACTAACCCGCGTTACCACTTCTGTTCGCTTCTGCCTCGCGGCAGGAAGCCTTAGCAGGTGCATTAAGATACACCCTACCGCGTTAAAGGGCGGACCCTTTGCAGCCTACCTGGACTAACTATATGTAGCCTATCGACTGCACCGCTTGGAAGCCATCTTCCGCCGTATTTCGCCCATCCCTCTCAGCCTGTTCCTGTCCGGAATCCGGGGACTTCTCTGTAGGACTTCCTACCACGTACTCTCTTCGTCACTGCGTTTGCATATAATTCGTACTAAAAATCGTAGCATAACATAGCCCGAACTGTCAAGGGATTGCGCCTATATCTTTTGCTTTATGCGCCATCTGCAATAGCGAATGCGAAGCCGCCTTTGCAGTTTTAATCTCTTCCTCTCCCTGTTCATCTTTTCAATGAAACTCGCCAGGGCTCTCTTCTCATGTGCCCGCAATTCCTCGTCTCCATAGATATGCTTTTCTATCAGATGGCTGACCCTAATGTATTCTCCCTCCTGAAAGGCCGGCACAAGTTCCGTCAATGCCTGTTCCGTCTCCTCCGCCTGCCACCCGGGAATTGCTTCTATCCCAGCCATACGCAGAAATTCGATGACTGCATGGCACAGAATGCGCGCCTTGCCTTCCTCCCCGGCATCCCGGTAATTCCGAGCCAGTCTCCTCAGACATAGATAGCGCCGGCTCTCCAAAAATATGATCAGAGCCGTTATAACGATCAGCACCATGACCCCTGCCCCCAGCACAGCCTGAAGAATGGTTTCGGAAGTCTTGTCCTTTTCCTCCTCCGTCCCTTTCTGACCTTTGTCATTAACCTGATCCGCATCATTTTCCGTATCTTCCACGGCAGCCGTCTGCTGGATTCCCTGAGGCTTCTGTACCATTTCCATCAACGCATATGTATCATAATAGAATCCCGGCGTCACATCAATCGGGACCCAGCCGATGCCATCCATATAGACTTCCGCCCAGGCATGGCTGTCCTGGCTGGTAAGCGTGACTTTTCCATTCTTGGAATCCGCCACTTCCGCTTCCTTAAGCAGATAGCCTTCCGCATACCTGGCCGGTATCCCGTTTGCACGATACGCCTGCACCGCAGTGGTGGCATATAGCGCCGCATTTCCCTGCCGCCCTTCCGTAAGAAACCAGCGCACGGGCTCTTCTCCTTCCGGCACTGCTTCCGGATTCGCTTTATAAGATGTCATTTCTCTTAAAATGGTCCGTATCCTGTCGGTAGACGTATAGATGCCATCCTTCTCCTCCGGCTTTGCATCGGCCCAGAACAGGAAGTCCATCAAGCCCACCAGGGAATCATCCACGTCCAGATAATTCTCGTACACGAAACTGCGATAGACTGCTTCCTCTTCCTGGTAGGCTTTTTCTTCTTTCCCGGAAGGGCTGGACACCCAGCCTGATACATGAAGCAATTCTGCCGGAATATTTTCTGACCGCTCTGAATAGGCATACTCCCTGCTTCCAAGGAAGCTGGATGACTGGAAATTCGCATCCTGCTCCTGATGAGCCTGCGTCTTCTTCGGCCTTTGTGCGGAATAAGGCATGTAAATATAGTTTCTGCGCGCGCCGATATTTTTAATCTCTACCTGGTTCTTCGGAATCTCCTCCTGCTCTTTTATACTGGCATAGGCGAAATACTGGCTTGCTGTATAGAACCCCTGTTTCTTGAGCCATCCCATCATTCCCGCATTTTCTCCGCCAAACGCGGAATTCTTAAGCGGCGTCCAGATCCCTTCTTCATAGCAGCCCCCTACGAAGCCGCGAAGATACATGGACTTCACTTGCCTTGTTGCAACCTCCAATGTCTCCTCATCCCCGTCAAGCATAGAATCCGCCCTATACATATTGCCTTCCGGCAGCGAATCTTCGCCAAACCGCATGTCCCGGATCTGACGGGCGCTTTCCTTGCGGAAATGCTCGATTCCCTTCAGGCTTTCTCCTCCTACGCAAACCGCTAACGCAAAGAATAGGATTCCCAGACCAGCTGTCCACAATCCTCTCTGCAACTGCCTGCCTCCCTGAATCCGGTGAAGCCACATCCCGACCCCGGCCGTCAGCAAAATGGAGGCAGTCACTGTAGACAAATAGCCTAATATGAGGCCAGGAGCCAGATATAGCATCAAAAGAATTCCGGACAGGACGCTCCTCCTTTTTTGCACCATCTCCCACACGACCGCCGTAACCGCTAGGATCATTACTACGGAAAATGCCTCTATTCCTTGCTGAGTGATCGTTTCTCCCTGAAACAGATTCTTCCCGTCATCATATCTTAGATTCCACCAGCTGATCAGATAATTCATCACTCCCAGAAAGCCGCCATATACCTCCCTGATTCCAGATATGACAGTCCAGATCACTCCGGCCGCCACAGGCGGAAGCGTTGCATATGCGCTTGTCCTTGGGTGAGATGATAATACGGCGCAGCACAGAAGCGCAGCGCCTCCTGCAACAGAAAGTATCCACGCATGCATTCCGCTAAGCGTCACGCAGTCCAGGTAGGATCTAAGCATTCCTATCAAAAGAAGCGCCGCCAGGAGAAACTGCCACAGTCTTTCTGCCTGCATGCTCTTGGATGCGCTTTTCAGTTCTATTCTTTTTACCGCATCCTCCTGGTTTCGCATGCGCATCTTAATGTCTCTCCTTTGCTATCCTTCATGATCCTTTGAGGAAGGATTCTTGTTATATAGATATATTATGAGGATGGCTGTACAGCAGATCATAGGGAAGTTCCACCAGCTGGCTTGAGCCTCTCTGCGTCAGTCCCACCTGATCGCCGTTCTCCTGCAGGCATATTGCCGTCATGTCCAGTTCCCCTTCCATCTGGAATAATTCTTCCGAATATTCTCCCACCGCAACATAGATAAGCTTTGTATACTCCTTCTGCATTTTCTCAATCAGAAAGTTCTGGAGTACTATTCCGCTCTTCTTTGGAAGAGTGATCCCCATCCAGATATCTATCATCTGCAGATAATCCGCACGATCTGACACTTGAAGCCGCAAAATCCTGTCCCCTGCCGGTATTCCTATATAATGGGGTATTCCCAGCTCAATTAGCCTGCCGCTTACAGAGATCCCCAGTTCTACGGCAGATGACAATACTTTCTTATCCCACTGCTTCTCTTTGCCTCCAAGCCCGGCATCAAATAGAAGAATCGTATCATAATGGGACGTGTCGCTTCCTTCCCTGACAATCACAGAATCCATCTTGCTGGACAGTTTCCAGTGAATTGAGCGGATGTCATCTCCCGGGTAATATTCCCTCAAGTCAAAGACCTCGCTTACATCATTGCCCTTCCGGCTCTGATAATACTGTTCCCCTTCCAGATATCCCTGGGGCTGCCGCTTGAGCAGCAGGCGTATCGGCACCTTCCCGGGATGCACCGTCAGCATCTGCTCGCCCGGACATTCCAATTCCGCCCTGCACAGGCCGAAAAGGTCATAGCAGACAGCCTTTTCTACCTTCACATGCACTTCCCCGCACAGTTCAGAGCCAAACGGTATCAGAAAGGATTCCTGTCTGCCTGCAAGGGGAATCTGAATCTGCTGCCTCCCTGTAAACCCAAACAGCACATTACGGTATGCCATAGTAACTTCCAGAATTCCGGCTGCCCTAAGCCGCCTTTTCGAAAGTGCCTCCATAGATATCTCCAGTTCCTGTCCGGCAACGCATGCCGTTTGCATTTTCTGCATTAGCTGGATGCCTTTTGCATCAACAGACAGAAGTATCCTTAGCAAGAGCAAAAGGGCGGCCTCTGCTGCCACTGCCGCTAAGACATACCGGCTGCCGGACAGAAGGAGGATGAAAAGGGAGAAGAGAAAGATACTCCCATATATCTTCCGGCTTTTATTCATTCTTCCACCTCTTATTCATTGCAGGCGCCTGGAATCTTTTGAGGATATCCGCCAAAAGATCACGCTCCGTCACGCCTTCTACCCTGGCCTGAGGCCTCAGTACCAGACGATGGGCACACACGTCTACAAAGACAGCCTGCACGTCTTCCGGAACAACATAGCCTCTTTCATGCAGAATCGCATGAGCCTTGGACATCCTCGTCAACGCCTGCACTCCACGGGGACTGATGCCCAGTTCCACCAGTGGAAGCTGCCGGGTCTCTTCACACAGTTTTATAATATAGCGGAGCATATCATCGTTTAGCCGCACGGAGGACAGATAATTCCTGACCTCCAGGATATTTTCTCTGGTTGCCACCACCTGAATGTCTTCCAGTGGGTTGGCGTACCGGTGCGCCTTCAGGATCTGCATCTGATCTTCGGCTGACGGATACCCGATAGACAGCCTTGTCATGAAACGGTCCATCTGAGATTCCGGCAGCGGCTGGGTGCCTGACGTTCCAAAAGGGTTCTGGGTCGCGATGCAGATAAACGGCGAAGGCAGCATATGGGTCACTCCATCTACGGTAACATTATTCTCCTCCATGGCCTCCAGAAGGGCTGCCTGCGTCTTCGGCGAAGTACGGTTGATCTCATCCGCCAGCAGAAGGTTGCAGTTTGCCGCGCCTTCATGATATACAAACTCATTGGCCTGCCGGTTGAACATAGTAAACCCGGTAATATCCGACGGAAGCGTATCCGTCGTAAACTGGATTCTCTTATAATCCAGTCCAATGGCTCTGGAAAACGCCAGCGCCAGAGTGGTCTTTCCCACCCCCGGAGAATCTTCCAGAAGAATGTGGCCTCCGGCGTATATCGTCATCAGCACCTTCTTTATAATCTCGTCTTTTCCGATAAAAGCCTTCCTGACTTCCCGGACAATATGTTCCGACTGTTCGATAATCATAACTCTTCTTCCCCCTCATTCTCTGCCTTGCCGGACTCCGGCTCTGCATGGTCGGCCTCTGCATCTGTCCCGGCGTTCCCATTGCCGGTTCCAGCATCTTCCGCCTTGTCTTGTACATCGTCAATCTGCGGCTCGCCCCCGGCATCTTCGCTCTCGTTCTCTTCTTCCTGCGCTGGCATGGCATCCGGCGCTACCGGTGCAGGAGCCGCCTCAATGCGCGCCGCCTCAAGCCCCAGCAGTCTCCGCACGATATTCTCGCCTTCTCTTATCTGGTCTTGCGACAGTTCATTCTGATCATCCGCTCCGTAGCCTATCATAGCATATTTCCATGCCTCAATATAGGCTTCCTCTTTTCCAGCCGCATTTCCTGATAGCACAATACGGAAGTCATCCGGCAGATCCATGCCAAAGAGATATCCATATCCTACCCCATATAGGATCAGGCTTGGCGGAATGTCACTGCTAAACTCTACTTTTTTAAGTTTCGAGCAGCTATCAAAGACGGAGTAATATATATTTTCCATATTGGCGGGAATCTTGATCTCTGTCAATTGTGTACAGCCAAACGCGCCTGAAAGAAGGCCTGTGACTCCTTCCGGAAGGTCGATAGACTTCAGCGCCGTATTCCAGAATGCTTCTTCTCCGATCGTTTTCACTCCGCATTCGCTTCCAAAGGTCACTGTTTCCAGATTTGTACACCCCGAAAATACGCTGCTTCTAAGTTCCGGGCCATGAAATTCATTCTTGTACCAGTCAAGAGGGCCATCTATATGGATGGATGAGATGCCTGTACATCCATAGAACGTATAACCGCCGAGATATCTTAGCGTATCTGGAAGTATGATATCCCCGGTCACCCCGGAATCCATGAAGGCATAATCCCCTATATAGCGCAGCCTTGCCATCCCTGCCGAATCTAAGGTAAATGATTCTCCGCAGCCAGACATGGCTTCGTCGTCAATCTCCAAGGTATCGGGCAGCAACAGCACCTCTCCTGTAATATTATCGGTAGCGGCTAGCAGATACCTGCCTTCTTCATCCTCTCCATAAAGCAGCCGGCCTTCATTCTGGCTTTCCAGGAAATATGAAGCACAGCCTGGCGGCACATGATTGCCGTTATATCCGCTTGCCCCCTCCGGTACGCAGTATTTCATGCCTCCTCCTGGCCAATATTCATTTTCAAAGGTGGCCGAAGCAGCATTGAATGCCAGGAACCTTAACTTGCTGCAGCCTGCAAATGCATTCTCTCCCACGGTCACCGTATCGGTGGAATAACTTACAATACCCTGGATTTCTCTACATTTTTCAAATGCGCCCTCGCCAATTCTTTTGACGCTTTCTGGCAGTTCTGCCACCAGCAACTGTCCGCAATTGGAAAATACGTTGCTTCCAATCTCCTTGATCGTAACATCCTGCAATTCATTTCCGTTAAAGTACACCAGATCCTCCGGCACTTTCAGAAGAACCGCCCCATCTTCCTGCGTCAGATAAGTATATCCATCCTTGCTCTCCATCTGATTGAACGCCTCCGTCACGATCGCCTCAGCTTTCTCCCTGCCCAGCGCCTGCGTCCACGCGTCCACATAAGATTCTCCGGCTCCTTTGGGAACCTGTACTTGAAGAACGTCCAGATTATCAAAACTGTCCCCCTTAATAGCAGGCGGCTCAGCTCCCAGGCAGATAATACAGGATATCTGTCTGCCCGTCATTGCCTGGGCATTCAGAGACTTCACGCTATCTGGCAGGATAACTGTAGACAGGCTGGCGCTGCCTGCAAATGCTCCTTCCTCTATGTACTCCACTTTGTCCGGAACCGCATAGATGCCACCCACAGAATCCAGCAGCCCATACAGAATCTTGCCATCTCTAGATAAGATCGCCCCGTCTTGGATAATAAACTCTGCATCAGCGCCATTATCCGGAAGAAGCCTGTTGCTTCCAAGCCGGTCTCCCCAGGCTGCAAGATACGTGAAATACGCCTCCGCCGGAACATATAGAGACGCATCGTGAAGGTTTTCAAGTTCCAGTTTGATTGGCATGCCGGACTGAAAATGCATCTCTTCGATCGCATTATTGGATATCTCCGCATATGTCACGGTTTCCGGTACGGTAACCGTCTTCTTTTCTGACGGGACCGCATATAGGACCGTCTTATCTTTGTTAAGAAGCATGCCTTCAAAGGAAGCGTAATTAGGATTCTCCTCATCCACTTGGTAAGACTGGCTAACCTCCAGCCCAAAAGCATCCAGGTTCACTTCCAGCACGGAACTGGGAATCTTGATCGCATCCACGCTTACCCCATACAGGTCAATCATTCCAATACCATCCGGCACCTCCAGCATCTCCCTGCTGCCGGTATATTCATTCAGCGTCTGCAGGCACATCCAATAGTTCCAGTTCATTTCCATACTGACGCTCATTCCTTCCGGTACCGGAACCAATTCCAGAGGATACAGCACATGACGTCCCGGAAGCATCGGAGCGTATATCAGCGGTACCGGCTCGCCCTGCGGCGTCTCCGACCATCCCGGGAACATTTCCGGCAGGTCAATGGGAAGGGACCGGATATCCACCCACTCTTCTGGAAGTACGTCCGGATAGTAATTCAGTAGATTCCTGGTCTCTCCGATCTGTGGATACCATGCCGGTGATGAATAGGTTCCCTCTTCCCATCCGCTGAACATGACTTTGAATGGCTTTACCTTATAATTCCAGGTTTCCTTCTGCCATTTGCTTCCTTTATTTGGCCGAAAGTAAAAATCAACGGAAAAGTCTTCCTTAGCCACCTTGGGAAAACTTCCGATTTTAAAGTTCTCATTATAGTCTTCTATCCGGTATATTGTTGACATGCCTTCCCCGCTATCCACATCCACATAGACGCAGACAGCACAGAACAGCTTCCAGTCATCCAGTACCTCCCCGTAATAGATGGGGTTTGTCTCATATATATCCTCAGTGAGCCTTAAGGTAATCTTCACATTGCTGCCGTCCCCTGATATTCCTCCATCCGGAAATGTCTCTACCGGAATTAATCCTTCATAGATGTCGGGCGGCAGTTCCGGCCTGGGATCCGGGTCTGGAATAATGGGATCAGGATCCACGGATGGATGGGAATCATCCCCGCCTCCGTTTCCTTCGGATCCGTTCCCATTGTGGTTCCCATCTGGCCCAAATGTTCCGTCAGGTACTGTGATACTCCCGTCCCCTCCCGGAACCAGGATCGTCGGCCCGTCATCTCCGTCCGGGCTTCCGGGAATGCCTCCTGGCTGGTTCGCATCAGAGGTCATCTGATCGGCGCTTCCAAATTCCGCCAGTTTTCCCTTCGTTTCAAACAGGATGGAGGAGTCCGGCATATCTTCCGGGTTCAGCTTCTCTTCTGCCTTGTGGTCTTTCTCCCACAGATCGCTGTCTCCCTTCCCGCCGTCTTCCTGGCTGTACTCATCCTCCTCCGGGAAAATAACCTGGTTATCCTGTACTTTTTGGTTTTTCGCATAACTATCCGGGTCGAATATTCCGCCGTTCTGGTAACTATGCCAGACGATGGGCAGGCCAACGATCACCGCGCCTGCGGCTATGATTCTTTTTAAGGCTGCCTTTCCTGTTATCCATCCCCACAGACTGCTTCGCTTCATATCTGCTTTCTCTCTTTCATAATCCTGCCTATGCTTACACGCATGGCTTCAAAGTCAATCGGCTTCGCGAAATGGCCGTTCATCCCTATTTCCGCTGAATACCGCTGGTCCTCCACGAATGCGTCCGCGGAAAGCGCGAATATGAGAATTTCTTTTGCATCCGGCCTCTGTATTGACCGGATGGTTTTCGTGGCTTCCCGGCCATCCATCTCTGGCATCTGAATATCCATCAGGATCAAGTCATAGTGTCCCGGCGGATTGCTGGCGAACTTCTCTACCGCTTCCCGGCCGTTAGCTGCCACATCCACCTGGGCGCCTCTCATCTCAAGAATGCCTACCGCAATCTCTGCATTCATCTCATTATCCTCAGCCATAAGGATATTAAGGCCCTCATAGGAAAAGTCTTCCGAATCTTCCGTCTGCGCCGCCTCTTCTTCATCCTTTGCTTCCGCTTCCTGTTCATCTGCGATCGGAAGATTCAAAAATACCATAAAATCAGAGCCCTGTCCTGGCATGCTGTCTATGACGATCTCGCCGTCCATCAGGCGCACCATCTGATCGGCGATTGCCATGCCAAGGCCGGAGCCTCCATATTTCTTGATAATATCCGCGCTCTCCTGCTCAAAGGGACGGAATATCCTGCTGATGAATTCCGGCTCCATTCCAATTCCCGTATCATGGACGCGCACCATCAAATCTATCCTTCCGTCTTCCTTAAGCATCTGGCGGAACGTTACCCTAATCTCGCCCTCGCTGGTAAATTTTACGGAATTTGACAGGAAATTAATGAGGATCTGCGATATTCTCAGTTCATCTCCTATTACAAAGTTCACGTCAAAATCCACAAACTCCAATGCAAAATGGACGCCTTTTGCCTCCACATTCTTCTGGAACATGACACGCAGCTTGTCCCCAAGTTCCCTTAAGTCAAACGCCTTTTCTTCCAATTCAATCTTGCCAGCCTCGATTCTGGACATATCCAGGATATCATTGATCAAAGACAGCATATATTGGGAGACTTCCTCCGCCTTGCAAAGATACGGCTTCGCAGGGCTATCCTCTTTTAACTGGCTCTGGGCAAGGGCCATCATGCCGATGATTCCATTCATCGGCGTACGGATTTCGTGGGACATCTTAGACAGGAAGGTCGTCTTATACTTGCTGGCATCTTCCGCCTCCTGAAGCCTTTGCTCCAGTTCCTTGAACCGCTCCTTCTCTTCCGTGATATCCCGGAACACAAACAAATCGTGCTTCTGGTCGCTTAGCCGTGACACGCTTAATCCCAGCCACTGCTCTCTTCCATTCACACGAAATTCCCTGTTTAGCACGCTTTTTCCATCCCAGCTTCCATAAGAACTCCAGAATTCCTTCCCTGTCTTACGATCCGTCATGCCATTAAGGACTTCTACATCTCCCAGGAACCGTTCCTTATCTATATGCATCATATTCTCGAAGTTATCTGTAATGAATATCGGGCAGAAATCTTCCCGCCTGATTAGGACATGCACCTCCTGCTGCCCTTGGGAGATCGCTGTATAGTAAAGATGCTCGCCCTCCCATTCTCTTCTCTTTTCCTTCCTTTTCCGGCTTAAGAGCGCAAAGCAGCCCAGAAGGATCCCCGCAATGAGTATTTCTGCTAATAGAATAATGATGGGTCCGGCATATGCTCCAAGATTCAGAAAGAATTGTTTCATCCCCTCCATGCCTTACCTCTCTTCCGCATCTTCAAAAGAAAATGCTTAAGTAAATATAGTTCTACTATACCATATTTTTCCTGGAATGTATATGAATGAACCGGCTTATTATAGGCCATTAACGGTAAAATGAAAGAGGATATCCCCCATAGCGCAAGTCCGGGAAATATCCTCTGGTTATCGTCACATATTCTATTCTCTATTGTGGAAATAATGCGTCTGCCAGTTTCTGCACTTCGGATTCTTCCAGGCCATAGGCGCCGTTGTCATCCTTTGTCACGTTTACCTCGACCGTCGTCGCATCTCCATATGTATTGCCGTCAATGCTCTTCTGGATGCTTTCAACCAGGATATCAGTAAATACTGCCGGGTCTGACGGCATCAGTCCCTGATTCACTTTCTCTTCCGTCACGGAAGTGGAATTCTGCTCCAGCGTCTGGTATATATTGGAAGGCTCTACTTCCACGGTCACTACGTAGTTGCCATTGTCCTGCTTCTTGGCATCTTTCACTTCATATTTTGCCAGCTTCTCAACTTTTTCAAGCATTTCCTTGTATCTGGCCTTGCCTTCATCACCCAGGTCAATGATAGCCGCAACCTCCTGATCGATCTGCTGGTCCACATCCTTGTCGAGATCGGCTTTTGCCTCTTCCTCAGAGATATCCAGATATTTCGCGTAGTCCTTATACTCTCCGTGATAGTGCGCATCCAGCACGCTCTTTACATAGCCTTTCGCGTCAAAGTCCTTTCCTTTGCAGGCTGCCAGGCTTAAGCACAGCATAACGGCAAGCGCTGCCGCCAGCCATCTTTTCATATTTTTCATCATACATCCTCCCTCCGGAATGTCATTTCTTCTCAAAGGATTCGCATTCCTATGACAATTTTACCAAATTTCTGCGGCTGCTCAATATCCTCGGCTTAAAAAGCTGCTGAAACGGCACGCTTTGCCATCTTCTTTGACTCAACTGTTACGAACCGGCAGGAATACATGGACGCAGAACCGGTCTTCTTCCTCATAGTATTCTACCATGCCCTGGGCCTCCGCCACCATCTCTTCTACCGTCAAATGGCCGATGCCATGCAGGTCTTTATGGGGCTTATTCGTCTCAAGCGTAGGATTGTCCTTTAGAACGGAATCTACAATATCATTCTTAATGGTAATATTCAGCACGTCCTTATCTTTCTCTATCCGAAGCTCGATTCTTTTCCTGCACGCTTCCTCCCTGCTTGCTTCTATAGCATTATCCAGCAGATTGAACAAGATGATCCCCAGCTTAAGGCCTGTTACTTCGCTTACGTCTCCGGTGACAAAGCAGCCAAATTGGATCCCCGCCTCCCTGCACTCCAGTATCTTCGTGTTGATCACAGCATCCAGCACCGCATTATGCGTATCCACGCAGTCCTGGTTCTGAGTGAGGTATCTTCCCGTAAGTTTCTGTAGATAGTCCTCAAGTTCCGCATACTGCTTCTTATCCAGCAGCTGCTGCATATTCAGGCAATGATTCTTATAGTCATGGTGGAGCTGGCGAATTCTGAGTCCGGCCCGCTCTGCTTCCTGGATCTGGCGTTCATTTTCCCGGCTCTTAAACTGCTGCAGCTCATATCTTAACAGCTGGCTGTTCTGCTGCCCGATGCGGAAGATGGAGTAGCCAATGTACAGGCAGATCAGCGCGAATCCTACAGCCGCCGCAAGCATCAGCCTGCTGGCAGCCAGGTCATACAGATAGGTATTGCTTACATAATGAAGGAAAAATTCAATTCCCATTGCCGATGCCATCAGTACATTGATAATGGCATAATACCGCTTCGACAGATATAGATTCTCATCCTGTATCACCGCGCTGACCTTGCTTAGCATAAGCCAGAGCAGAAATTTGGATAACACCGCCCCTATACAGAAGGGAATCGTATAACTAGCCATGAACTTCCCTGCTGGCTGCAAATTTAAGACTGCCAATGTCTGCATCACCAGAATGTTGATGATGCTCACCGTCAGAAAGGGTAATAGGCACCCCAGCAGCTTCAGATGGATGTCCCCTTGCATAAAGATCCCTGTAAACGCAAAAACCAGAACGATATCCGCCAGGATCACCAGATAATGGCTGTAAACAAAATATCCATTTAACTGGCTTAGCGCAAACAGTAGGATCCACAGTATTGCCGAGAGCACTCTGGGGCTTGTATACTTCTCCTTCCAAGGAAAGCACCGGGTGAGAAAATATACCACGATTCCTGTCTCTACTATATTCGCAGCCTCTCCAATGAATAGCATACCCTGATTCATATTAATTTCTCCTGCTGATCATAAACTGCTCTTTGACTGCCTTGTGACGTTCCCGGCTGATGGGGAGCCTGGCTCCGTCTGTCATGATCATCTCGCTTTTTTCTATAGAATAGCATTGCCGCAGGTTTACGATATACCCCAGATGAATCCTGACAAATCCCTGTCTGGCAAGCATAATTTCGTAATCCTGCATATTTCCCCGGATAGACAGATTCTCTCTGTTCTTTAGATGAACGGTAATATTGTGCCTGTACTTTTCCAGGTAGACAATATCTTCCTTTTTCACATGCCTGACAAATCCTTTTCCCGCAAATTCTATGACCATATCTTCCTGCTTCTTCTCCCGGAGATATCGCCGGACAGCCTTTGGAATATCTTCTGCCATGCTCATCTTCCGGATGATCTGGAACGGCCCATAGGTAAGGGACTTTAGCACCAGATGGTCGTGGCTTGTAATCAGGATCACATCCTTGTTCTTTCCGACCTCTTCTAATTCTTCAATGACCTCTATCCCTGACTTGACGGGCATGTCTATATCCAGAAAAATCAGTTCCTCGCTGCGGATCTGATACTGGCTGAGAAATTCTTCCCCATTTTTGAACAGATCCATCTGATATGCAATTCTCTGTTCCTTAAGTTCCTTCTCGATCAGTCCTTGTATCCTCTCTGCTGCCATCTGCTCGTCGTCGCATATGGATATGTGCAGCATATCGTCACCCCCATACCATCTCTTAATTCTTAATCTTATCACAGGACTGGCAGGAATTCTATGGCTTCCCGGCATGATACCTGTTTTATCGGCATATAAATGTAAAAAAACCTCAAGGACCACTATGTCAAAAAAACGTTCTGCCATCATAGTATCTCTCTTCTTAGCAGCCATTTTCCTATCTGTAGGAGTCTTCCGGCATTTTCACCACGATGAAGACCAGCGCTTTGAAAACTATACAAGATCCCTGTTTTGCCAGGAGGTATCCGGAAGCACGATCACCCTCCACTATACCTTAAAGGATCCTTCTGCCTATGGGATCAAAGATACCCCCGTCACATATGGCGCTTGCAGCACGGATACTTCAGCCATATGCGCTTCTGTGGAAAACGCGCTGGCGCTGCTTCAGTCTTACGACCGCAAAGAACTTTCCTCCAAGAACAAGCTCACTTATGATGTACTGGAAGATTATCTCTCTTCTTCGGTAAAGGAAGCCAAATTCTCTCTGTACGACGAGCCCCTGGCTCCGCTTACCGGTACCCAGTCCCAGCTTCCGGTGCTTTTATCAGAGTATCAGTTCTACGACGTCTCTGATGTCGATACATATTTAAAACTGCTGTCCAAGACGCCCGAGTACTTCCAGTCCATCATTGAATTCGAGAAGGCCAAGTCCGAGGCCGGGCTTTTTATGGCCTCCTATTCTGCCGACGATATTATGAAGGAATGTCAGGCCTTTATCGATATGGGAGATGAGAACTACCTGTATTCCTCCTTTGAGGAACGTCTGAAGTCCTTAAAACTGACAGCGGAAGAGCAGGCGTCCTACATCGAGAAGAACGCTTCCGCCATCAAAGAGTCTATCTTTCCCTCCTACAGCCTGTTAAAAAATGGCCTGGCTGCCTTGCGCACCAGCGGCAAGAACAATAACGGACTGTGCTATCTGCCAAAGGGGCGTGAATACTATGAAAACGTCGTTGCAAGCGAAACCGGCTCCAGCCGTACGATCCCGCAGCTTCAGCAGCTGACGCAGGCACAGATGCTGGATGACCTGAAAGCCATGCAGACTGTGCTGGCTGCTTCCACACAGGGTTCCTCTATCTCCTCCGATGTCTTCAAGACCCAGGGCACGATACTGGAAGATTCAAATCCTGCCTCCATATTGGCAGACCTGGAAGGAAGGCTTAAGGACTCATTCCCTGCTCCTCCCGAAGTCAGCACCCAGATTAAATACGTGCAGAAGTCTATGGAAGAATATCTAAGCCCTGCATTCTACATGGTGCCTGCCATCGACAGTACCAAGAATAACGTCATCTACATCAACCAGGGACACATGCCCGACGACATCTCTTTGTTTACAACCCTGGCTCACGAAGGATATCCCGGACATCTGTACCAGACAGTCTACTATGCGAGCCGAAAGCCGGACCCCATCCGCAATCTTCTTAATTATGGCGGATATACGGAAGGCTGGGCTACTTACAGCGAAATGATGAGCTACTACTATACGCCGCTTACCAAGGAGCAGGCAACCCTGATGCAGAAGAATACCTCCGTCATTCTGGGCCTGTATGCGCTGGCGGACATGGGCATCCACTATGACGGATGGACGCTGTTAGATACGGTCTCCTTCTTCCGCGGCTATGGCATCACGGATACGAATACCATAGAAGACATCTATGACCTGATCATTGCGGACCCTGCCAACTACTTGAAATATTACATCGGCTATGTGGAATTCCTGGAACTGAAAAAAGATGCCATGGATAAGTGGGGAGACGGATTCACCCAGAAGCGGTTCCACAAGGCCGTACTGGATGTAGGGCCGGCATCCTTTGATGTGATCCGAAAGCATATATTCTAAATGGTGCGAATATGTGACTCCATAAATAGAAGACAGGAAGAAAGACGGTTTGCCTTTCTTCCTGCTATGCAAGACAATATTCCATTTACCGTAGGCTAATCCCCGATTCCCACGGTAAACCCATATTTTAGCGGATCATCCTGATCTATGATATATTTGCCGACTCCGGTTATGTTGGCGCTTCCGGTAATCTCCGGCACTACTGCCGTGAATTCGCCCACCTTCGTGATCTCTTTGATTCTACCTTTGAAAATAGTACCCATGAAACTTTCGTTCCTTAGTTCCTGGCCAATCTCTATCTTACCGGCTTTGTACAGGCATGCCAGTTTCGCGCTTGTTCCTGTCCCACAGGGAGAGCGGTCCGCCTGCAGATGACCGAATGTGACCACGTTTCGGACATCTGCATCTTCCCGGCCCGGCTTGCCATAAAATTCAATCGCGTCAATGCTCGCAATATCCAATTCCGGATGCCGGACCTTTGCGGCGGGATCTGTTTTCAGCCTGCGGATGATGTCATACCCGATCTTAATAAATTCATTTACCGTATTATTATTGATTTCCATACCATATTGAGCGGCGTCAATCATGGCAAAAAACTGTCCGCCAAAGGCTATATCATACTGGATGTCCCGGCCTTCTGACCGCATGGTGAGACCTTCCTTATAGACAAATGACGGCACATTCGTCAGCGTGACTTCAACGGCTTTCTTATTCTCCACCTTAACTTTTACTTCTATAAGCCCCGCCGGCGCTTCCAGCGTCAGATAGGTGTACGGCTCCTTGACTTCTACCAGCCCTGCTTCGATCGCTGCCGTTGAAAACCCAATCGTGCCATGGCCGCACATGTTAGTAAAGAGCGTGCTCTCCATAAACACAATTCCAAAATCGGCCCTTGGGTCGCATGGCTCAGTGATAATCGCTCCGAAGCAGTCCTTATGCCCTCTTGGCTCCAGAAGCAGCGCCTCTCTTAAGTGACTATAATGCTCCTGAAGATACTTGCGTTTCTCCACCATCGTGCTTCCTTCGATCTTCGGCATGCCATCGAGCACGATTCTGGTAAATTCTCCCTGCGTGTGGGTGTCTATAACAGTAAAGGCCCGTTCATAGTTTGACAGGTCTATATTAGGTATTACGTTCATTTTTTTACTCCTTCCACTATATTCCAATAATATATTGCATTGTATTATTTACTGCAAAATGCTAGAATCATCGTAACAACTTCGTTATTTTATTATCTAACCTCAAAGGAGCGCTGTATGAATAAGTATGAGATCATTTTAAAAGCATATGAGACAGGAAACATAACCAAGACAGCTGAATCCTTGAACTACACACAGTCCGCTGTCAGCCAGGCCATCAACAATTATGAGAAAGAACTGGGCTTTGCCATCTTTATTCGTTCGAAATCCGGAGTCTCTCCTACTGCCGACGGCTTAAGAATCATTGATTCCATCAAGCGGATCATCAAGGAGGAAGAGCGGATTCAGGAGATAAGCAGCAGCGTCAGCGGGCTGCATTCCGGCACCATCCGCGTGGGTGCCTTTACCAGCGTTTCCATCCTCTGGCTTCCAAAGTTCATGAAGGAATTCAACGAATTGTATCCCAACATTCAATTTGAGCTGATCTCCGGCAATTATAATGATCTGATCACTCTGCTAAAAAAAGGAGATCTAAACTGCAGCTTCCTGTCCTCAACCACCGCCAGGGACTTTTGTTTTACGCCCTTGTATAAAGATGAGTATATGGTGATATGCCCAATGGATCATCCCTTTTCCCGTATGGCCTGCGTTCCCTTGAAGCTTCTGAACGCCGAGACATTCATCATGCCTGGCGAAGGCCTGGATGCGGATCTTGGGGCAATATTTTCCGAAAACCGGATTCATCCCCACCATAAATATTTATCATCCGACGACGCCGCATCCCTTGCAATGGTCGAGACCGGCCTTGGCATAACGCTGCTTCCCCGTCTTGTTGTCGACAGCGTCAGCAATCATGTATGCAGCCGGCCTCTGAAAGAGCATTATTACCGTTCTCTTGGCATTGCTGTAAGAGACGAAAAATATGCATCCAAGGCAACCTTAAAATTCATTGACTTCGTACGCAAGCAGGCTTTGGAACTTCCATGATCAAGCCGCAGCCTTGTTCTTGCTGGCCCGGATTACCATCGTAACCGAAGAGTACAGAACCACTACGATCACCAGCCATTGCAGCACGGATATGGGCATAGACTTAACGATGTAGACCGCTATTGCCACTCCGATAACGCCGCCTGCAGCCATTCCCATAATGGCATTGCGGTTTACATTGCCTGCCTTAATATTCAGGATTCCAGTAGTTGGCGATACCATAGCCCCGCTGCACATCATGATCGGGAATGCCACAAGAGGACTCATCCCCAGGAAGTATACGATACACATGCACGGCGCATAGTTTCCGATTCCAAAGCATAAGGTAAATCCCAGAATAAAGTTGCAGATACAGGCAATTACCAGTTTTGTTCCCACCAGTCCTACTGCCATTCCGCCTCCCGGCAATATTCCCAGCTTGCTTCCAAGCATCAGGATTGCTCCAAGGAACAGGGCTAAGCCCAGAATGAACTGTATCATCCGTTCGGATACTTTTGTCTGGAATCTCGTTCCTACCAAAGATCCGATGATGCCGCAGAGCACCATAGGTACAAGCGTCGTCAATTTCACTTCTACCGCGGTGATGAATAAAAGCGCCTCGAAGATGACCGGGATTGCCACTCCCGCATTCATGGTTCCCGGAACCTTCCGGTCATCATCAATCATTTTGAATCCTGCATAGGCCGCGCATGTAGGAGCAAAGGATCCGATTCCCAGCGCGTCAAAGAAATTGACGACAAACCCCAGGATATAATGGGCGACCTGCATCTTTACGGACATATCTTTTTCCCTGTTTTTAATAAAGTCCCTGATAATAATGGTTCCAACAACAACCGCATAAGTGATCAGGACTATCTGAATAATTCTTAATGCCACGTCTCATTCCTCCCTTATATCTTTGCGTGATATTCTATCGGCAGCGGCTTAATCAGCCCTGGCTGGTCAGCTTCCTCCATGAACTTTAATGCTTCTTTGACAATCTGCGTCTGCATCGCAGGGTTATTCGGCTCGCCTGCATTGGCACCCATAGGCACCGTAGGCGCGATCGCCCTGGGAGTTCCCTGCTGCCTGCACACAGGAGGCAGGGCGGCAATAATGCAGGTAGATATCCCGGCTGCCTCAATCGCTCTCTGCACCGTTACTGCAGAGCGGTGGCAGGTGCCTCAGCCCGCGGTGAGAAGAACAATGTCCGTTCCTTGCTCTTTAAACATCTCCGCAATCTCCGGGCCAATCTTCTCTTTTAAAAGTTCTACGTCTCCGCCGCCTCCCATGAATCCGGCATTGTTGTCGCAGAATTTCTTAATGAATCCTTCGTCTTCCAGTTCTTGCATCCTCTGGTATGGCCACATGCAGTTGATATCCTTGTTGACATCTGTGTGATCGTATCCGCCATGCGTAATCATAAGTTCATCTGGCAAAACATCTTTAGGAACGGTTCTCCAGCTCCTGTCTCCAGATGTCTTATATGGAATCTGCGTTTTCAGATGCACGCCGCATGCGCTTGCGAATCCTACGACGCAGTCCTTTACCGGCTTCTTAAGCGGCGTCCAGACAGCCTCCGGCGTGATCGGCGTAAATATTTCTGATTGTAGTTCTTCATAAGTAGTTAGCTGCATACCTTAGTCCTCCCTATATTGACTCATATTTTCCATTTCAATCAAACTCATCTTCCAGGTTACCTTATCCCCGATCTTTGGATACTCATTTCCCAGTATTGCCCGAAGCGGCATTTTGATAATCCCCATACGGGCGGTGATCCTGATGGTGACTTCCGTCTCATTTACGTCTGTAATAACGCCCGAATACAGTACCGCCTCGTTATTCACCTTAATTCCATTAATCATCAGCATCTCTGCTACGCCTCCTTGATCTTTTCTGCATTCGAATCGGCAACCGCCTGGCTCCACTGCCTCTCCGCCTTTTTAAATGATCTGCCCATCATCTTATTCTTCATCATTGCTACGCAGCGCTGCGCCACTTCCGGAGTCATCTGGTTCTCACAGAGGTTATCAGTCTCCCATCCATCTTCGGAGACGCACATATCTACCATGGTGTCCATATATTTATTGCCTACTACCAGCGCGCCCTGAATTCCGCAGAATGAAGTTCCCACTACCGGGATGCCCTGCCTGCCGATCTGCTCGATATGGGAGGCGAAGTCTACGTGGTTATTGCCAAATCCTTCTGTACTTACAATGCATCCATCAATGTTCATTGATTCCACTACTGCTCCGACTCGCTCGGATACATAGAACTTTTCCGTGCATGCCTGCGGGCTTCCCACAAAAAGTACACCCAGGAAGTGAATCTGCGGATCATGAGCCAGCAGGTCAATGATTGGCTCTCTAAAGTACAGCCTTGTTGTCTCCTTGGTATCCGGCGTAATGCATGTCAAAGCATGGATGCCGCCGTCGCGTACCTCATTAACCCTTAAGAATACCGGCACGTTTCCAAGATCCACATTGGGTCTCGCCCCTACATATCCGCATGGCTCTTCCGGAAGGATCAGGTTGTCATGCATTGCCCCCTGTCCCATGATTTCTTTTACATACAGGACTCTCGGCTTTCCGATATGCTTGATGTCATCCAGCACCTGCTTTTCTGCTGCCTTCTCCTTATCCAGTTCCCTCAATGCTTCCCGGATCTCCTGCGTCAGTATATCCGCGGCCTTGTGCGCGGCCATCGGGCCTGGGCGCTCCATCTGGTATCCATCTTCTATTACTACATGTACCCGGATAACAATGTCATCTTTATCCGGCGCCCCCGGACGGCCAAATATTACCTTCTCGCTGAAAATGCCATCGGATGAAGCCGCGTCTGAGCACTGCTTGCCGCTTTCCTCCACTCCGGTGAGCATAACGACTACGCCTCCGGCCTCGTAGGTAACGCCTTCTCCTAATTTGCCCTCTTTCTTTACCGCGATAGGGCAGATATCCATCATGCTGTTGGTATAGACATCCTGATTATCCGGCGTGATCAGGTCTACCTTCACATCCTTGATAATCGGACTTGCGCCTTTTGCGTCCTCTTCCAGCGTCTTTCTTACCGTAAGCACGCCATCCTCGATCTTCGTCTCATTTCCGAGAATCACTTTATGGATTGGGAAGATGTATTTGGTCAGTTCATGTGCCAGGATGTCCTTCCCTGCCATTTCCACTGTTTCCTTCTCTTGCGTTGCTGCTTTTTTGGAAAGTGTTGCCACGTCCGCAGTAGGATAGCCTCCTAATGGAAGTTCAATATCAATTCCCTTCCCTTCTCCGATATGTAGTTTTAGCGTATTGGCACCCTGGGTTCCCGAATATGGATAGGCTGCCTGGGCCGCCGCTTCGGATAGATCCTGCGCATATGCCTCTTCTTTTTCTTTTCCCTCTGTTTCTTCTTCCTGCTCCTGAATCTGATCCACAAGTTCTAAAGTAACAGGCGTCAGAGAATCTGCTGTCTTTGTGAGCCTGGCTCCCAGAACCTGGCCGATCGATAAGGCTCCTTCTAAACTGAGCAGGCCGGAATCCTCCAAATCATCAAATATAGCCGGATCCTCCAGATTATGAGCTGACAGCACAGTGCCTTCTTCTGCCCTGCAGCAAAGCACTGCCGGTGAATCCTTGTGTTCGTTTGCGTACTCTACAGATATTGACATAATTTACCTCCTTGATAGTTTTCTTTTGATCCTTGTCTTGATTGTATCTTTCATGTTTCGTTTGAACTATTCCGGATCCCTTATTCTTATCATCAGAAAAATTAATGGCACGCGTTTGGCTTCTTCCGCTTGTTAATTATTAAACATTCTATGGATTCCATTAGAATTTTTAATGGTAAGCAAAATTAAGGGGTGCCGTACCTATCACATAAGTACGACACCCCATTTGTATTTTGGCTATGAATCGATATATTACCAATCTTTCTTCTTTCTTATTTCTTCGGACTCATTTTCTTCATCATCAAGTTCTTGAATCTGCGCATCGCCTGTTTCCACAAACATCTCAAGCATCCTGGCTATCTCATGCTGGGCTATGGGACCCGCACCCAGGGACAGGCTCACCAGCAGGGTGAGGAATAATTTATATATCCTTTCTTTCATTCATATTCCTCCTGTTCAGCCTCTGTTCTTCTTTACTCAATTGTCCAGAGGTACCTTCTGATTCATTAATGTCCGTCCAGCCGCAAGTCTCCCGTCCACGATCGCGAGCACCCGGTCGCACTGGGCCGCAAGCCTCATATCATGGGTGATCATGACGATCGTCTGCTTATATGTCCTGTTCAGCTTGCAGAATAGGTCCATTATTTCTTTCGTATTCTTCTGGTCCAGATTGCCGGTGGGCTCATCCGCCAGGATGACTGCCGGATGCGTGATCAGCGCTCTGCCCACAGATACTCTCTGCTGCTGGCCTCCCGAGAGCTGGCTTGGCAGATGTTCTTTCCGATCCTCCAGCCCCAGGATCGAAAGAATCTGCGCCAGCCTCTTCGGGTTAGGCTTCTTCCCATCCAGGAGCAACGGAAGCAATATATTTTCCTCCACCGTCAATATAGGAATCAGGTTATAGAACTGGTAGATAAGGCCGATCTGACGTCTGCGGAAAATCGCCTGATTTGTCTCATTTAACCGGAAAATATCCGTCCCTTTCACCTGCACGGTCCCACTATCCGGCTTATCCACACCGCCCAAAATATGCAGCAAGGTGGATTTCCCGGAACCGGAAGGGCCTGTTACCGCCACGAATTCTCCTTCTTCTACAGAGAAGGAAACCCGATCCAGGGCATGTACGGCGGTGTCCTTTTCCCCATATGTCTTTGTTACATTGTCTATTCTTAATATTTCCATATGCCCTCCTAACTTATGCCATATTGGGTTACCTTGTCTCTTTTACTCCTTTGATCTTTTCTAGCAGGCCTCGTCATGTATGCCATCTATGATTTTCACCGTCCTAAGCTGCCGCATGCCGTATATGGCCGGAAATACCGTCAGCAAGATTACAATTACGAATTCCATCGCAATAAGATGATAAGGCACCTTTTTTACAATCCCCGCATATTCCGAAAACTGGGTATGCATCAGGAAAATGCTGAACGGAATCCCCAGTATTCCTGTCATCAGCCCATAGATGGAGTTCTCCATAACTATCATCTTCTTCAGGCTCTTCTTCGTCATTCCCATTGACAGCAGCATTGCAAATTCCTTCCGCCTTGTTCTGGTTGATGTTGATATTTTCTGCAATATGCTAGTCAGGGAAAATGCCACGATCAGCGCAATCGCGCCATATCCCAAGATCTGTACAATAGATCCTTGTGACCATTGGCTTTTCTCCAATTCGTAGACGGCGGCGCTTCCAAAGATATATTCCTTTCCTGAAATCCCTGAATCTTTTGCTGCCTGTGATACTTTAGGCTGAAATGCCCGATCTTCCCGCGCACGCATCTTCACATCTTTATGAAGATATTGGACATCCCCTTTGGACCATTTCTTACCGGAAGATTCCCTCGCAATGTCAAATGTCATACAAGCCGATATCTTTTTCGGCTCATCGTTGCCGGATACCGCTGCATCTTTGGGATGGCTGCCATAGGTATCCTGGTAGGCCGGATCCTCCAGGAATCTCTCAAAATCCTCCATTTTCATATAGGCTTTGAGCCGGCTGCTGCCATAAAATCCATTATTTTCTTCGGTATCGTCCATATATTCTTTACAAGAGGGATAGGGCGGCGTCTCTTTTGTGGTGCCTAAGACGTAGAAACTGCCATCCAGCAGTTTTGCTATTTCGAACTGATTCTTTGCAGAGTCGTAATTCATTCCCCAATTGTACATATCGCCGTATTTGCTATATACAAAATTGAAGTTCTCATGATCCATTTTCTTTAGGTGGCTGCTGTATTCGTACCGGACATCCTTTTCCTGCCCGTCTTTTTCCGATATCTCCATACCCAGCATATAGTCCTCCAGAATGACAGGATATCCAGATTCCCCGTCATCCCTCTCCTGGTCTATGCCAGCTTTTTGGGCATAGTCAGAGAAGGTTCGTTCATCCAGTCCAATGATCGTAACTTCCGCCAGATTGCCGCCTTCGACTCTGCCATTTTCGTCCTTTACTTGCATCTCGCTAAAATCTTTCGAAACAGTATCGGCCTCATCCACCAGGATTCCCGAAAAATCAAGCGCCCGTTGCAGAGAGATGCTTTGCACTTCCTTAAATCCTTTCAGCCTCTCATAGAATTCCTGCATTTTCCCGCCGCTGCAATCCAGTTCTGTCCACATGGCTGTCTCGGGACGCTCCCGCAGATCCTTGACATAGTAATCCCCCGCGCGTATCTTAAGCGCCACCGTCCCGCTCAGCAGAATGCACAGACTAAGGCTTAGGATTCCAATACAAGCAGAATACTGCTTTTCCTTTAGAAAGATATTCTTCAGCGCGATTGCTCCTTCTACGCCGATAATCTTGTGTTCCCTTTTCAAAGATGTGATTCTTTCACCATCCAGTTTCGGTGGGTAAGGGCGGATCAGCAAGTCAATCACCGTTGCGTTTGCCGCCCGGGAAGATGGAATTGTGCAGGACGCCAGGATGATAAGCGCAGAGCATCCCAGTATGATAAGCAGTTCTTTTATTCCCAGCACGACGGCTACATTTTCGCTAGCGCTCAATGCTCTTACTGCCACCTCTATTACCTTTCCCGTAATGCTCCTCCCTGTGGCAATTCCGAGAATAGTTCCTGCAATCCCTTCCAGAGCCCCCTCCAGCAGGATACAGGCAGATTTCTGCAGCCTTGTGGCGCCCACGCTTCCAAGCATGCCAATATAGCGCATTTTTTCAAATGCAGAGACTGCAAAAGCGTTGTAAATAAAAACGCTGGATAGCAGGATAATTACAACCAGGATATTTACAGACAGAGCCCCGACGCCTTCTGGTCCCATAGAAAATACGCCGTAGTATTGCAAAAGTTCGTCGTGATAACTTACTTCATACTTCGCTGTCGTATGGTCGGATAATTCGCTCCACTCCCCCTTGGGAAGTTCCTCCATTCCGATTTCCTTTGCATACTTCTGCGCGGCCGCCAGCGTCCCTATGCCCGGACGGCGCATTTCCACATCCATGCACAGTTCTCCCGCATGCTCGCCGCAGTCTTTGGCAGGCGAACTTTTTTTTGCCTTCTTCCACTCTGCCAGTTCTTTTGCCTGCGCTTCCGTCACTTGGTGGAATCTCACATGCCAGCCACCCTCGTCTTTAATCACCATCTCTCTTGATATCCTGGTAAACGAAGATGTAAATACCACCACTGCCGTCAAGGCGCATACCGCCAGAGCGATTCCCAGCGTGGTGATTATCGTGCGCCTCCGGTTCTGCTTCATGTAACGCCATGTCAATCGCAATATAACCGCCATTCCCTTCCTCCTTCCCATGTATGGTCTTTCTTATTAGACCCCCCGGCAAGGAATGCGTTACAAGAGGACACGTAACATTTTTCACTTTTACACGTAACAAAATGCAAAAGTGTTACGTGAACTCCCTACATAACTGGTGTGCCAAAACGACAAATACCCCGTGCAAAATTGAAAAACTCCTGCGCAAAATTGATTGTTAAGTTTAATAGAAATATTTATCCAAATAAAATTTTGCAGAAATGACCTAGCAACTAAATTTTCCTGCGACGATATGATTTATTTCACTTAAATTATCAATTTGACACACCAGTATTTTCAATTTTGCACGGGGTATTTGTCAGTTTGGCACACCCTTTATATATAGTTAACACGTAACACTTTTAAGTTTTGTTACGTGCATAACTTAAAAATGTTACGTGTCATCTCTTTCCTCTTTACCCGTTGTAAACTTCTTTATTCAGTTCTTTTTCTTTCGCATTAACGATCACGTTCGTCGCTGCATCGCCGATAACGTTCAGTGGTAGCAGCGCCATTTCAACCGGTCGGTTGATAGCGACTACCAATGCGTATCCGATCAGGCAGGCTTCCGTGGTCCAGCCCATGCCGGATAATACGGTGAAGATCATCGTTGTTCCCGCAATTGGGATGGCCGGTGTTCCTGCTGCCGCGCAGATGGACAGGAATGCCATGACAACCAGGTTGGCAGGCGTAACATTGATTCCTGCGGAGGTCGCGATAAATGTAACTGCAAACATATGCATAACGGTGGTTCCGTTCATGTTGATGGTCATACCCGTCGGAAGCACGAAACTGGTAATCTCATCGCTGCATCCCAATTCATCAATACAGGTCCTGGTATTTAGCGGCAGGCATGCTGCGGAAGAATTGGTGGAGAATCCGAATACGCCGACTTTTGCGATCTTCTTCAGGAACTTGAACGGATTCATCCGGGTTGTCAGGTATATGCCGACTGGATAGAGCGTAACAACCAGCAGGAGTAATGTCGCCATTGCTGACACAACATAAGCGGCAGCCGGCGCAAGGTATTCCACGCCGTATATCGCAAATGTCCGGGAGATCAGGCAGAAGATTGCGATGGGCCCTACTTTGTTGATCAGGAAGGTCAGGTACATCTGGATTACTTCATTTCCGCTCTCCAGCACTTTCTTTAACGGCTCGGCTTTCTCTCCAAGCTTGTTCATGCACAGGCCGATGATAATCGCCACGACTACGACCGCCAGAATGCTGTTGTTGGTGCTGAATGCCTCCGTAATATTGGAGGGCACTGCATTTACGATGGTCGCCAGCGGATTAAATGCATCGATCGTGGATGCTTCCGTAACTGCCTCGCTTGGCAGCGTGACATCGAAAAATCCAAGAGACTTTACCGCATACGCTACCGCGCATCCAAGAAATGCGCCGCATACATAGAAACTGAAGAATCCTGCCAACGTACGTCCGGCGATCCTTCCAAGTTTCGTAGAGTTGGAAATGCTGCACATGGCAAGGCTTAAGGACACCAGAACCAGCGGTACGATCGCAAGCTGCAGGCCTCTCATGAATACCTGGCCTACGATATAGAAGATGCCGACCGCCCCGACGCCTTCCTCCACCGTGATATCCTGGAAGAGAAGCTTGTTGATAACCGTCCATGCGGCTTCATTTCCTGAAGTCGTCAGATGCTGGCGCAGCAGCAGGAAGCCTATGCCTACGACCAAGCCGCCAACCAGGGCGATCATCATTTTCTTTACCACGGACATTGGTTCTTTTTTGGTAGTTTCTTTACTCATTTTTTGTTTCACTCCTTCATCATCTTTATGTATTTTTGAGGAAAAAAGGCTGCAAAAAGCACCGGAATTAATCAACGTTGATATTCCTTCAACTATATATTCATTGATTTAACTCCGGTGCTTCTGCATCGTTTTCCTACAAATGCTTAATCTCGATGCCTTCTTTCGCAAACGTTTCCCGGATCTTCTGGACAAATGCCAGCGCTTTCGGGCCGTCCCCGTGCACGCAGAGGGTATCTCCCTTAATATCCAGTTCTTTGCCGTTAATGGAAGTCACCTTGCCTTCCTTGATCATACGGACGCATCTGCTGATCGCAACCTCTTCATCCGTGATCATAGAGCCTTCCATCTTTCTTGGCACCAAGGACAGGTCATCCATATATGCCCGGTCCGCGAAGATTTCGGAAGCCGTGCGCAGCCCTTTGCTCTCGGCGATCTGTCCCAGCACTGCGCCTGCACAGTAGTAGATGATCAGATCCTTGTCGAATTCAGCCACTGCCTCTACGATCGCCGTGGATATCTCCTCATCGTACTGGCACTGGTTTCCCATTGCCCCGTGAGGCGCCACATGCTGCAGTTTCATTCCCTGGCTCTGGGTAAATGCGGACAGCGCGCCGATCTGGTATTTCACATAGTTCTTTACTTCCTGGAAGGATAATACCATCTTCCTGCGTCCAAATCCCATGAGATCCGGGTATCCCGGGTGAGCACCCACCATGACTCCCCGTTCCTTCGCCATACGCACTACTTTATCCATAACCATGGGATCTCCCGCATGCCATCCGCAGGCTACGTTTGCCGTCGTCACATACTGGATGATGTCTTCATCTCCACCCAGTTTGTATGCTCCGAAGCTTTCTCCCATATCACTGTTCAAATCCACACTGTACATATCCTTGACTCCTTTCTTCTTAACGAGCATTTACAGCAATCTATTTGTTCACCACGTTCTGCGGCGCTCCATCCACAAAGCACTGGAGATTTTCAACCGCGATATCCATCAGCCTCTGGCGTGATTCCTTCGGAGCCCACGCGATATGAGGAGTAAGTATTACATTCTTGGCGCTAAGAAGCGGATTATCCATCTTGATTGGTTCTGTAGATACTACATCCAGTGCGGCTCCTGCCACTTTTCCACTGTTAAGCGCATCCCTTAAGTCCTCTTCTACGATCAGCGGCCCTCTGGAATCGTTGATAATCATGACTCCGGTCTTCATCTTGGCAATCGTATCCTTGTTGATGATACCTTCGGTATCCGGGAATAACGGGCAATGAAGAGAGATCACGTCCGACTCGGCAAGCAGCGTATCCAGGTCTGCGTAGCGGCAAGTCTCGCTCTCCAGCTCCGGCCTTTTATATGCGTCGAATGCCAGCACCTTCATTCCAAGCGCCTGTGCGATCTTTCCCGTATCCTGCCCGATTCTTCCGAATCCGATAATTCCCATGGTCTTTCCTGCCAGTTCTACCAGCGGATGTTTCCAGAAGCACCAATCCGGATTGCTGGTCCATTCTCCATTCTTCACTGCATCGGAATGCTCCCCGATATGGTGGCATAATTCCAGAAGCAGCGCGATGGCAAACTGGGATACTGCTGCAGTTCCATATGTAGGGATGTTGGATACCGGAATTCCTTTTTCCTTTGCAGCCTCTATGTCTATGATATTATATCCGGTTGCAAGGACCCCGATAAAACGAATATTCCCGCATTGATCCAATGTATCCCTTGTGATAGGCGTCTTATTGGTATATACCACCTCTGCGTCGCCGATTCTTTCCACCACTTCTTCCGGCTTGGTACGATCATATACGGTAACCTCTCCCAATGCCTCCAATCCTACCCAGCTGATATCGCCAGGGTTTAAAGTGTAACCATCCAATACTACAATTTTCATTCTGATTCCCTCCATTTTCACATATCCATTTTCGTATTATTTTTTATTTACAAGTCATAATGACTGGCTATAAAATCCGTATTAAACATTCCATTCTGGAAATCCGGCTGATTCAGCACATCGTACTGGAAATTCAAGTTTGTCTGGATCCCTTCAATCTCCAATTCTCCCAGCGTGCTGATCATCTTGCGGATCGCTCCCTGCCTGTCGCTGTCATAGGCAATGACTTTGACGATCATGGAATCATAATAAGGCGGTATGGTATATCCGGGATATATGGCCGTATCCATCCGGATGCCATTTCCTCCCGGAAGATGCATCTTCCTTATAGTCCCCGGGCAGGGCATGAAGTTGTGTACCGGGTCTTCCGCATTGATCCGGCACTCGATGGCATGCCCTCGAAGAACGATATCTTCCTGCTTTACGCTGAGCGTAAGGCCTGCCGCCACCCGGATCTGCTCCCGGATCAAGTCCACTCCGGAAACCAGCTCGCTGATCGGATGTTCCACCTGAATCCTGGTATTCATCTCCATAAAGAAGAACTCTCCGGACCGGTCTACCAGAAACTCTATCGTTCCAGCATTTTCATACCCCACTGCCTTGGCAGCGCGTACTGCCGTATCTCCCAGCCGCTCCCTTAATTCCGGGGAAATAAAGGCGCAGGGTGATTCTTCTATCATCTTCTGGTGCCGCCTCTGTATGGAACAGTCACGTTCTCCCAGATGCACTACATTCCCATATTTATCCGCCATAATCTGAACCTCGATATGGCGCGGGGACTGGATATAGCGTTCCAGGTACATGGTATGATCGCCAAATGCGCTGATCGATTCCTGCTGGGCCGTATGAAATGCCGCCGCAAACTCTTCCTCAGAATAGGCAAGCCGCATTCCCTTGCCCCCTCCGCCGGAAGAGGCCTTTATCATGACCGGATATCCGATCTCCCTGGCCTTTGCAATCGCTTCCGCTTCTTCATACACCGGCAGTTCCGTCCCTGGCACCACCGGCACGCCGGCCTCTTTCATAGTTCTTTTCGCCTCAGACTTATTTCCCATCTTTTCAATCAGATGGCCGCTCGGTCCGATAAAGGCAATTCCATATTCTTCGCACCGTTTTGCAAACTCTGCATTTTCCGACAGGAATCCGAATCCGGGATGTATTGCTTCCGCTTTTGTGGCTATGGCTGCCGCGAGAATCTGGCTCATATCCAGATAACTCTTAAGAGGGGCCGCCGGCCCGATGCAGACCGCTTCATCTGCAAGCCTTGTATGCATTGCCGCCTCATCCGCCTGCGAGTATACCGCCACCGTACGGATTCCCATTTCCCGGCAGGCGCGGATAATCCGCACCGCTATCTCGCCCCGGTTGGCAATCAGTATTTTTCTAAACATGACTTTTATCCCTCGATCACAAATAATGGCTGTCCGTACTCCACCAAGTCTCCATCCTTAACCAGGACCTCCGCTACAGTACCGGAACAAGCTGCCACTACGTCATTCATCAGTTTCATTGCTTCTATCGCTCCCAGGATCTGCCCCTCATCAATATGGCTGCCGATCGCCACTTGCGCTTCACCATCCTGTGTTTTGGCTGCATGGAAGACTCCTACCAGCGGGGACCTTATCATCGTGCCCTCTTCTATCAGGACATCCTGTTCCTGAGTTTCTCGCTTGCGATTGCCTCTTTCTTCTATATCTATTGTCCTGTCATCCTCTGCCTTCGGTTCCTTAGTCCCTTCCTTTTTAATTGAGATCCGGAACTCTCCCTTCTGAAGTGCAAAGTCCGTGATACTGGAACTCTCTATTTCATGAATCAAATCTATGATCTTCTCATATTCCATCTTCTCAGTCTCCAATATTAACCCTATTTTCCTAACTGCTTCTCCAGGTTCCTTAATTTCTGCTGCCGCCTTATATAAAGATTCTGCGCCAGCTCAATGCCGATCCTTACGAAACGCACTCTGTATCCCGGCACGCTCTGTGTCAGTTTCGGCAAATCCACGGAAATGACGGTTCCGATCTTGCTGTAGCCGCCCGTGCTCTGCCGGTCTGCCAGCATAATGATCGGCTGCCCATTCGAAGGTACCTGGATCGAGCCAAATGCGATTCCGTCGGTAATGATATTGCCGTCGCCGATGTGCTTAAGCGGCTCTTCCCTTTGAAGCCTGCATCCCATACGATCAAATTCATTGGTGATCTCTGCACCATACCAGAAGAAGCGCCTTAACTCTTCCTCGGTAAAATCCGTATCCTGCGGGCCGGTCACTACTCTGAGAGTCAATTCCTTTTTCGGAAATACTTCCGGCTCAAGCTTACGCATCTCCATATTCGGAAGCGTTGTCTTCGGACTTACGAATCCAATGGAGTCTCCCTTTTCCAGTTTCCGTCCCTCTATGCCTCCCAGCTGGTTTCTCATCAGCGTGGATTTGCTTCCCATGACAAGCGGTACGTCCAGGCCTCCTGCAAATGCAAGGTAAGCCCTGCTTCCATTCCCATTGGTCATGCCAAAGGAAAGCGTTTCCCCGGCTCTTACAAGCACCGCCTGGTACATCGGTATCGGATTCCCATTCACGCAGGGCGACATGCTCGCGCCGGTAATTGCTATGATATTATCCTTTTCAAACCTTAACGTCGGGCCGGAAAACGTCATTTCCAGCACGCCTTCGCTTCTTTTATTCCCTGCCAGGATGTTGGCCAGATAAAAGGACTGGGTGTCCATCGGCCCTGCCGGCGATACGCCGAACTGCTGGAAGCCAAACCTTCCCTCATCCTGCACCGTAGTCAGTATCCCTGGATTCTCAACTATAATTCCCATTATCTCACCGCCTTTGTATATGTTTTCAGACGATAGGTTCCTTTTCTTACATCCTCTTTGATCTTGTGATACTCCCGCAGGCTTACCGGCACGTATCTTACCCACTCCCCAGCGTGTACCAGGAACGGGTCTTCCTTTGTATAATCACAGATTGTAAGCGGCGTTGCGCCTATGATATTCCATCCGCAGGGCTGGTCAAAAGGAATCAGGTTAGACAGATTCAACTGGACTACAATGGACTGTCCCGGAATTCTGACTCTTGGCGTCTCCCTTCGCTTAAAATGAAAGGGCTCTTCGAATCTTGCCATATAGGCATGTCCCGGCGCAAAGCCTAACATATACGAATAGTATTCGTGCCCGGAATGCATGCGGATGAATTCTTCAACGGATACATTTTCATAAGCAGCGCAGTCCTCAAGATCCGGTCCCAGCTCTCCGCCGTAGCAGATGGGTATCTCCTTGACAATATGGGATTCCTCCTCCACCTGCTCCATGCTAAGAAGCCGTCTCTCTATCTCTTCTTTGAGTTGATCGTACCGAATCTTCTCAGGCCGGTAATGAACCATCAAAGAAGCGTATGTAGGAACCATTTCCACAATCCCTTCTATAGGATTCTTCGTAAGGTCCAGAAAAAGCATGCGCACCAGCTGGTTTACTTCCAGGCTGATCTCGCTACCCATCTGGACAGAAATAGCTGAATCACCTGATATTAGAAATTTTGCTTCCATCCGGCATCCTCCTTTTTGTATAATATTACTATTTTACCCGTTTTTTTTCGCTCTTTTTTATTGATTGGTTACAGTATAGCATAGGGGCATTATTTAATAAAATAAATTATTTAACTATAATATATTAACTTTTTCTATATTTATCCAACATATCCCCAATCCCTTTCGCGCAGATATTCATCCATCTTGTCTTCAAAAAGCTGTACTGCTTTCAAGGTCGCCTCATTCGGATATTTGTGCTTGATTTTATAAGTAATCCTCTCTGGCGGCTGGATCGGATTTCCAATCTCGCTTACATATACCGGCCGCAGGCTCCGGATGCGGTCCACCACGGAAACTGGCGCGATCGCCCACATTTTCTCGCTGGAAAGAAGGTGGAATAACAATTCAAAGGTATCTACCTGGAGGCGTGGCCGCTCTCCTTTGCCAACCCACTGGTCGTGCCAGATCTGATAGTTTGCCTCCCAGCTGACGAATATTTCCCGTTCAGGGTCCAGTTCGTCCGTATAGATGATTGGTTTTTTCAATTCCGTATCTGCCGCCTGGATCAGGAACATCTTCTCCCTTAAGACCGGCTCCGCCACGATGTTCTTGAAATGCAGATGGTGGTATACGAATCCCAAGTCTATGTCATGGTTTTCCAGCAGCCCGTAGACCTCATAGGAATAGTGGGTCTTGATATGCAGGTTCATGACCTGATCCTTGTCATTAAGCATATCCCTGTACAGGTCAAATAAAATGGCGCTGTTCAGCGTGTCCGTGCATCCGATCGTCAGATATAGTTTTTCCTGGCTGTCCTTGAGACGCTGCATTTCCTGCCAGATGGATACCCAGCGCTCTGCAATCGGAATGAACTCCTCCCCCTGCGTGGTAAGCTCGATCTGCTTATAGCCTTTCTTCCTTGTTATAAGGTTCACCTGAAGCTCATTCTCCAGAGACTTAAGCCTGTGGCTGACCGTGGGCTGGGATAAGAACAGATTCTCCGCAGTTTTTGTAATATTTTTCGTTTTCACAATCATTAAAAAAGTTTCGATTTCAGACAGATTCATCTTTTTCCTCCTACGATATCCTGCACATTTTCCAATTAACGGTTAAATATAAATTTTATTAATATTATACAATGAAATTATTCATTTCTCAATTTATATTCTACGTGCTATGATGGATTTAAAGTTAATGAAAACGTCCAGATAAGGAGGATGAAAAATGAATACTGAACATGGAATCTTATTCTCAGATGAATATCAGAAAAGCTTAAAAGAACAATTCTACTATGGGGATGAAGACCCGGAATATGGCCACCGGCTCTTTTTTGAAAACTCCGGCGGCTCTTTAAGGCTTAAAAAGGCGGTAGAGGTCAAATGCGCGGTAGAACAGTTTCCCGACTGTCCGGAGCGTGTCCGTGGAAGAGGCTATGAGTTACAATCTTATGTAAAAGACGGCACAAAGGAAATTCTGGAAGTTGTATTCGGCGCAAAAAGCGGCGCGCTGGTGACGGAACTCTCAGCTTCCCAGGCAATGTACCAGGCTGTGGGCGCCATCATGGAAAATGTGAAATGGGGAACCAACGCGGTCACATCTTCCCTGGAGCACCCTTCCGCCCATGATGCGGTGGAGTACTATTGCAACAAGACTGGCCGGGAATTCCGGGTAGTTCCTGCCGACAAGGCGACCGGCGGCATCGATCCTGACGAAGTCATGAAGTATGTAGATAAAGACACCTGCCTTCTAAGCATTATGGCTGCCTCAAACATTTCCGGAAATATCATGGATATCAAGGAGATCACGCGCCGTGCAAAGGAGATCAACCCAGACATCTATGTCATCAGCGATGCCGTTCAGCATGCGCCGCATGCGGTCATTGATGTAGAAGACTGGGGCGTAGATGTGGCAAACTTCGCGCCTTACAAGTTCTTCGGAATCCGCGGCTGCGGCTATGCCTATGTATCCGACCGTGTTGCAAAACTGCCCCACCACAAGCTGATCCATAAAGAAGCGGATGTATGGAATCTCGGAACCCCTGCGCCGGCAAACTATGCGGCAATGATGGCTGTCATCGACTATGTATGCGACATCGGCGCGCATTTCTTAGAGGATGCCGATAAGGCTGATAAGCGGGCCCTGTATGTGGAAGGCATGAACCGGATCCATCTCCAGGAAAGAGCGCTTCTCTACCGCATGCTGGAAGGAACCGACGAAGTTCCAGGCTTAAGACACATTGATAATGTCGAAGTATATGTAGATATGGAAGACCTTACATATAAAGACCTGATTGTCGCCATGGGCATTAAAGGAATCGAGTACTCTGAATGCGTACAGAAATATCTCGATCACGGCGTTACCGTATTCGAGCGCTTAAGAAGCAGCATGTACTCCAAGAGAATCGTAGAAGCCCTCGGGATCGAAGGCGCGATCCGCGTATCCCCGCTGCATTGCAACAGCACGGAAGATATCGATGAATTCCTGAGAATAACAAAAAAAATCGCAGAAAGCGTATAACGTTTTTCCCTCTCTCAAAAGTTCCTTATTGAAGAAGAACCGCTGCCATTGGTGAAGGCAGCGGTTCTTCTTCCAATACCTCTTCCAGTTTCTTTATTTCAAAAGATAGCTAAATCAAAAAACTTTCCTGCCCAATCACAAGTCCTGTCTCCAGCATACGGCCTATCAGCCCTTGAAACTCCGGCACTTCCACCGTATACATTCTGGCACGCTCCTTTCAATTTTACACACCAGTTAGTGCGGTTTGACACGTAACAAAATTAAGATGTGCACGTAACACTTTTGAAAAGTGTTACGTGCACATCTTAATATTGTTACGTGTTATCTTTCAATCTTTCAGTTCCCCAAAATCTTTTTTCTCAAATTCCTGTATCGAGATATGCCGCTTGTTCGGATTGGCATACACAAATGTCTTATCTACATTTTCCAGGTAATTCTGTATCTTATCATTGGTGGCGCTGATGATGGCCTGGAAGCCGAGTCCCCGGATCAGCGAGATGCAGCTGGCCACTTTTTCCGCGTCCATCTTGGAGAAGGCTTCGTCCAGTACGACCAGCCGTATGGTGGGGCTTCTGTGGATTTTGGGCGATAGGTTGATGCGGTAAACTTGCGCGAAACTGGCAAGAAGCGCTACGTACAGCGGATTCTGTCCCTCGCCGCCGGAGTTCTTCTTAATCATCTTGCTAAGACCGATGGTCATATCTTTATCGCCTCTTACGATCTGCTGCATATCGAAAGACAGATAGGTGCGATAATCTGCATACTTGTCCATGTTCTTCTTCGCCTCGTCCAGTTCTTCCTTGGTTGCGTTTTCCGGCGGGATGAAGATGTTGATCAGTTCATTCATCAGGTCCCCGTACTGATCCTCATGCTCCATGGTGAACATATTAAGCTGATTGTCTATAGTATTAGTCAGCTGGCTTGGATTGATCTGCAGCGAATCGTCCATGAACATCTTGTAATATTTCCCGTCGGCCCCTTTATTTCTGGTAATTACGAACTGATACTTGTCTTTTCCGAAGTCCAGCCTGCTAATGATGCGGTTCAGCTCGTCCCTGCGCTGGTAGGCTTCCCGGATGGCGCTTCGTATCTTAAAGATAAAGTCATCCTTAAAGTGTTCCACCGCCTGGCGCGCCTGTTCTTTCGCCGACTCCCGGTAGGCTTCCAGATCATCGCACTGCAGCGTGTTCAGCAGTTTGTCGTAAGCCTCGTTATTCTTGATTGCCGCGGAGTAGGTACGGTTCGGATAATTCCTCAGGTATTCGCCCCGGATGTCCACCAGTTTCTGGTATGCCTGCTCCTCCCGTTCCTGCTTCGGATAGCGCTCCGCAATCCTCTGCCGCTTTAGATATTCATAATTGGAAGATTTCTTCCCTGCAAGGTACTCCTGGAATTCCTGCTCATATACAGGATTTTCCACGGTCTTTTGCTTCTGCTGCGCCAATGCGGACTCGGACTGTATAAGTTCCTCCCGGAATCGTTCAATATCCCTCTGGTTGTTCCAGATGTCCTTCTGCACCTGATCGATCTGCGCTTTTTTATCCTCCTGCTGCCGCTGGATTTCCTCTTTCTGACGATTCCAGGTATCCACGGATTCTTCTTTTAAGCGCTGCATTTTCTCTATGATCTGCTTCTTCCTTCGTTCTTTTGCCGGAATCTGTTCCATATCAGACAGCCAGCCCAGATAATCGGAGATCGGCTGCATCAGCATTTCCAGCTGCATAGTCTTTCGGATTTCCTCCAGCATCTCCTGCAGAGGCAGACGCTCTTCCTGTAGTTTCTGGCATTTCTCTTCCAGCTGGCGGATACGCTTTCGCATACTCGTCTCTCCGATATAGGCCCTTCTGGTATAATTCTCCGGATTGATATGCTGCAGACGATAGCTGTGATACAAGACGCAGTCCGGCGTAATTCCAATCCGGTGCTCCCGCAGTTCCTCTATGGATTCGCATTTCATCACATTTCCCAGGAAAAAGTCGATGTAGGCCCTGACATAGGGCTCTTTTGCCACAATTTCTTCTGCGAGAGAACCTGCCTTTGCCTGGTGCCCATCCTCCATGACCTTCTCCGTGTCCAGAACAGCCGCACGGTAATACTTCTTCCTGTCCATCCCTTGGTAGATGTCCATGGCTTCCCTGGCATAGCCCGGCTCCACCACAAGCAGCAGCTTATTGCCGCCCAGATAGCCTTCGATGGCATTGTGCCACCGCTCATCCTTAATATCCAGAAGGTCTGCCAGTATCTGTACGTTGACGAATTTCCCGCATCGCTCGTGGAGACGGTTGCGCAGTTCGTATCTGGCCTCCTCCAGTTCCCTGGGATATGCCTTCTTCCCCTGCTTCAGTTCCTTCAATTCCTCTCTGGCATCCTTTTCTTCCTTCTTGATCTTGCGCAGGTCGGAGTCTGCCTCCCGGCACTGCTCTTCTAATTCTTCCTGAATGTCCAGAAGGCTCTCCTTGAGCCTCTCAAGTTCTCCTTCAGAAATGCTTCCGTCCGCGAATTTGTCGATATCCCAGATGGTCTGGTTGGGCGTCACATCCTGCTGCTTCCACTCTTTCAGGCGGTCGGCCGTCTGCCCCCAGCGTGCCTTGCTGGCACCCAGCCTCTCAAGCGTCTCATTAATGCCAGCCAGTTCTGACTCCAGATTGGCATATCCGCTGTCGGCGATCCTGAGAATTATATCCTCATATTCCTTCTGCAGGATTCTGGCCTGTGATTCCAGCTGTTCCTTAACCATTTCCTGTTTGCCGATCTCTTCCTGGCGTCCCAGCGTCTTATCCCGGCATTCCTGGATCTTTGCTTCCAGCCAGAGTTCTTCCAGCCGGTCAATCTGGTACGTGCAGGCTTCCACTTCCCGGTGATCTTTGCAGAATTCCTCATACTGCTCCCGAATCAGATTAAGCCTTCTGATCTCTTCTTGCGTCTCTTCGATCTTATTCTGCATCCGTCCATACTGCATGACGCTCTCCTGAAGGTCCTCAATCTGGATATCCTGTTCCATGCAGATATACTCTTTGACAAAGTCCTCCAGCTTGATATTCATGCGGAACGGGATCGCCCGTTTAAATAGCCTGGGAAACTTCTCCATGTCCAGCCCGCCCAGATAAATGTCATAGAGCTGGCGGCGGAATCTCTCATTGCTGGGACCGCAGTAGAATCCTTCCGGCGGAAATGTCCTTTGCAGATACTCCCGCATTTCTATGGTCGTCAGACATCTTTTTTCCGTACGGTAATGGTTATTTAAAAGTTCTCCCGTATGCCAGAAGAACAGCCTGCTAATCTCATTGGTAGCCGTCTCCACGTCAAATACGACGCCCACGCACTGCTTTTCTCTTGTATTGGTCTGTTCCAGTTCCAGTACGATGGTGCTGGAAAAGTTCTTATTCCTAAGATACTGGGATTCATTATTCTCACTGATATTTACCATGCCCCGCAGGTACTCGATCAGGCTCCGGTCAGAATCGTCTGCCGCCGCCTTGTTAAAGAACCCGCGGCCATCCGTATTGGCATACAGAACGATCTGGATCGCGTCGATCACCGTAGACTTGCCGCTTCCAGAATGGCCGGTAAAGAAATTAATCCCTTCGCTTAAAGTCAGTATCTTCTTATCTATATAATGCCAGTTATTCAGGCATATCCTCGAGAGTGCTTTGAATGGCTGCTTCGTCTCCAATGTTCTCCTCCTCGCCAAATGTCTCTAACAGTTCCTTAATGTCATCCCCCATCAGCACCGCGTGAATGCAGGGATATATGATAAGCCTCGTGTGCTCGTTCAATTCCTCCAGAACGTCCAGCGGCTCTATGATCTGATATTTCTTAAGAAGCGCGATGGTCCGGCGCATTTCCGTAGGAGAAGGCAGACCGTGGAGCACCCGGAAGTCTCCCGCCTTTCCATTGACTGCCCCCAGCGTGGTGACAATATGGCTGCTGGAAGATACCGCCGCCATCTGCTCATCATAGATGAGTTTTAATACCAGCAGATAGATGGTTGCAAGCCTTGGCAACTTCTCTCCCCACAAAGCCTCCCCCTGGATATAGATCAGGCCCATATGGGCATTCTCTTTCAAGGTAATTCCCGCGACTTTATAATATGCCCTTAAGAATTCCATATGCTTGCTGCATATCCGATACTCCCGCACATACTGCATGCGCCCGGATCTTTTGTCATACTTCCTCTCCAGCAGAAATGTCTGGCGGTACAGGATCTGGATTACCTCCGTGATATCCTCCTGCTCTTCCTGGCTTAGCTGTTCAAAATAGTCTATCATAATCTTCTCCTTACAAACTTCAGCGCCGGATACTTATACGGCCCTTTTTCTATCATATTTGGCTCTTCTTCCAGCACCATGTACTTGCTGCTCCTTCTGGTACTGTAATCATAGGCCAAGATCAGTTTTTCAAAGGTTTCCTCATCCATGATATCTACCTGAGCCGCATCCATAATCTCGTCCTGATTCATGTGGGATTCAATGAATGCCTCTATCTGTTCCTTGGTATAGCGTACCTGGATGCGGTTAAGCTTCAGCACATCTTCCTTGTCAAGGTCCGCAATCTCTTCATCCGGCTCCATCTGGCTGATAAAGTCTCTTCGGCCCTTCCGCCTTTTATACAAGGACTTCTCCGATAAGATCTCCAGCAGGGAGAGATTCATCTTCTCCCCTGTCTTTGCCAGCACCTCATCATAATCCGCGCTCTCTGACATACGGTTCAGAAGTTTTATGACCATGCCTTTCGTATCCGACTCTCCGCTCAGCAGATAGTTAAGCCTGGTTACTGTCGCGCGGACGTATTTGGTATGTTCTTTGTCCATGTTGGCGATTCTGTGCTCGATATCATCGAATCCCCTCTCGATCTGATCCAGAAGTTCCAATACATCCTCTCCTGTATCTCCCATGGCCCTTGAACGGTCTCTTACCTGCTCTATCCACGCTTCATCTTCCCGCATATCGCGCAGGCACTTCTTAATATCCATCTTATAGATATAGAAATTGTCCGAAGTCTTCAAGATATGATACTTCTTCCTGACGATTTCCTCCACATACCCGTCCAGATGCTCTCTTAGAAGATCGCCATAAGACTTTTGATCCAACAGCCGTGCAAAAAACTTGTCCATATTATGGAGCATATCCTGCAGCGCCTTATTAAGCCTGCGTGTATTCACCAAGGCAGTGCGAAGCATGCCCAGATTGGCTCTGGCATCGTTCTGAAAGGAAAATAACGTGGCATAGACATTCTGAATATAGATGTCTGTCTCCTCCATATCCTCGGAACTAAGACGTTCAAAAGCGTCAATAAATATGGCGGAATAGTCCGGGATCACGATATTGGTCACCAGCGTATTATAATCCTCTATCCGTTTAAGCCATCCGGTCCGAAGAAGCCAGTTCAAGATACGGGATGACGGCGTCTCCAGCATATCAAATTCCGACTCGCTTTCTTCCCATTGAAGCTCGTACCGCTTCCTGGCGTTCATATCGCCTAAAACCTGGATGCATGCTTCTTTGGTAAGGAAATAGTTATTATATTGGTATTCTTCATTGATATATAATAGCGCATCAATGTATATCTCCCGGTTCACGGACCGGAACAGGCCCCAGAACGTATCCGGGATCTCATTGCGTAACTGCATATGTATTCTCCAATTTGTCCTTGATTTCATAGATCTTTCTAATTTTATCATTTTTGCCGGACTATTTCTACCGTTATAGTCTGGATAAATGCCAAGCAGGGATGAAGCCTTTTTAATAGGTCTCCATCCCTGACTTGCCACATTGTATTAAATTTACCCTTTGACTATTCGACTATCTCGCATCCAATCTCTTCAAGCTTCTTATTCACCCAAGGTCTTATATAGGTCCCATCTTTTATAATATGTTCCATAATATCTGCCTCTTTCCTTTCAACTGCAAGGGTTGCATCAGCAATTTTGCCGGCATCCTGAGGGCGTATAAAGAGTACTCCATCCTCGTCTCCCACCACGATATCTCCGGGATATACTACCTTTCCGCCAATACATACTGGCACATTAATTTCTCCCGGCCCGTTCTTATATGGCCCGTTAGGCGTCGTCGCCCTGGCATATACCGGAAAATCTTCCATTGCCGCAAGGCCTCCTCTGTCGCGAATCGCTCCATCACATACAATGCCTCTTATTCCTCGTTTCTTACAATAGGATGCCATCAGTTCTCCAAATATCGCGCGGTCTTCAAAGCCTCCTGCATCAATGACAATTACATCCCCGGGTTTTGCCAAATCCATAGCCGCATGGAACATCAGATTATCTCCCTGGGGAACCCTCACTGTAAACGCGGTACCAAGAAGCTGTCCTTTTCCCACTGGCAGGATAGAATTGTCTACAGCTGCTACCCTTCCCATGTTATCATCAATATTCGCTACCGGCATATCTTTAAAGCGCATAACCAGATCTTTCTCTGGTCTGCAAAACTCTTTTATAATCTTACATCCTGCTGCCATCTATACTCTCCTCCTCTAAACAAACTCATATTCCGTTATTTTTTCTATTACGCCCTTATTCGCTATATTTCTGGCGGGAATCCTTCCATTTTTCACTGCCTCCGGAAGCAGGCCGCACACCATCTGAATCTGTGTCTTCTTTGCGCCTGCTCCATAAGAGCCGCTGTGAGGGCTAAGTATTACATTATCCATTTGAAGAAGCGGATCATCCGGATCAATCGGCTCCTTTTCTACCGTATCAAGTCCCGCATAAAGAATTTCTCCTTCGTCAAGCGCCCATGCAAGCGCCTTTTGATCTATCACCGGGCCGCGGGATACATTGATAATCATCGATGTCTTCTTCATCTGCCGGAACGCATCTTCGTTGAACACATGCGTTGTCTCAGGCGTCAGGACCACATGAATGGATATGATATCGCTTTCCTTAAGCATTCGATTGAATTCCACGAATTCTACATCCGGATACCGTCTTTTTACGTCTTCCGTCACGTATGGGTCACATGCGATTACTTTTGTCCCAAATCCTCCATGAAAAATATCATGCAGATAACGTCCTGCCGCGCCGAATCCATATAGGCCAAGGGTCATCTCCCGAACATCCCCCGGAAGAAGATATTGGCACTTCGGCCATTTTCCCTTGCGAATTTCACGGTCATAATATGCCGTATTGCGGATCAATCCCAGAATCATCGCAGTTGCAAGATCTGCAAGTTCTTTCGCGCAGAATCCAGGAAGATTAAGGACAATCTTCCCCATCTCTGCCGCTGCATGAAGATCTATGGAATTAACCCCTGCCCCAAATCTCTGTATAAACTTTAATTCCGGCAGCGCCTCCATAACTTTTCTGGTTATAGGAGGATTGCCCGTTGCAAGAATTGCGTCTGCACCTCTGCATCCTTCCATGATTTCTTCCTCTGTCTGAAAATGATATGCTTCGAGTTCAATGCCAGCCTGCTTATAGGATTCCTGCACTTCCATAAGTTCCCGGGCGCTTACGCTCCCATAATCTTTATCTACTACAATTGCTTTCATGATTCAAACTCCTTATGTATATATTCTAATATTTAGTATCCCAAAAGTTCAGGCAATGCCAGCGATATCTGCGGAATGAATGCTATCAGCACTACCACGGCCAGAGCCGCCGCCAGATAGGGAAGGACTCCCTTTACCACCTCTTGGAAGCTTACTTCTGAAGTCGCCGCTGATGTAAACAGGTTCAGTCCGAATGGAGGCGTGATAAATCCTACAATCAGGCAGATGCTGAATAAGATTCCCAGGTGCATCTCATTGATTCCCATAGATATGCCGATGGGAACGAGAATCGGCGCAAGGATTACAATAGAAGATACCGTCTCCATAACGCATCCGACCAGGAAGAGGAGCACCATCAAAAGCAGCAGATAGACAACCCGGCTATTCAGATATGGAATGATCACGCTGGCAATCGTCTTGGGAATATTCGCTGCTGCCAGCACAGTTCCAAATGCATTGGATATTCCGACAATAAATATAACCATTGCTGATGTCGTTACTGTTTTCTTCATGGCAGTGATAATCTTCCCGAGATTCAGTTCCCGGTATGCCAGTCCCAGTATCAGCGCATATACGGCAGCAATCGTTGCTGCTTCTGTAGGCGTAAAGATTCCCCCGTAGATGCCTCCTAGAACCAGAATAGGAAGAAAGATAACCCCCAGCGCCCTCCAGATAGATCTCCCCAGTTCTTTTGCCGTAAAATGCGGCCGCTCTCCTTTCATTCCCTTGCGGACTACCAGCACCGTATTTGTAACAATAAATGCTGCTCCTAGAAGAATGCCTGGAAGCAGGGCGGCCATAAACATCTCCGGTACGGACAAGCCCATCGTTGTCGCATAGACGATCATCGCAATGCTCGGTGGAATAATCGGTCCCAGGGCCCCTCCCGCGGCCAGAAGTCCGGCGGCTTCCCGCCGGGAATACCCGTTTTTTAGCATCGTAGGAACCATAATCGCGCCTATAGCAGCGACTGTTGCCGGACCGGATCCCGTCAGGGATGCAAAGAACAGACAGCATATAATCGTTATCGTTCCCATGCTTCCAGGAAACCAGCCAAACAACTTCTCCACACAGTCTACAAGGCGGTCAGATAGCCCTCCCTGCTCCATCAGATACCCTGCCAGAGTAAATAAAGGAATTGCCAGGTAGACGAATGTATCCATTCCTATCTCTAATTTCTGGGGAATGAGGATCAGTGGCTTCAAATGCGTAATGACAAGCAGCACAACCACGGACAGTTCAATACTGTATGCAATTGGCACGCCAAAGAATATTAAAATCAGTAAGATCGCAAATATAATCAATGCATATGTAAGGCTCATGAAGCATCTCCCCCTTTCCTGCAAGATATCTCTTCCAAAATGTTTACAAAACTATTTATTACCATACCTGCTCCGCCCACAGGAATACAGGCATACGTGTAGGATATCGGTATCCCAAGGCCTGCGCTGCTCTGTTCTCCCGTAGCGATCACTAGCTGAATGCCGCATACGACTAGTACCGCAGCGCCTATCATAATCAGTATCTGAACCGCAACACTATGAATGGCCTGCGCTTTTGGCTTATTCTTAAGCGAATCATTCAAAACGGAGACGACTGCATGTCCATGGTTTCTGACACACAGGCTGGCTCCCATCATACTCATCCACACAAATGCGAATCTGGCTACTTCGTCTGTTCCAGATAAGGATGCATTCATAATATATCTGGTAAAGACCTGAAGCGCCGTCGCCACTATCACCACCGCCAGCAATGCTACGGACAGGCCGGTAAAGACTTTATTCAGCATGGCGTTTGCTTTCTTCATTATATTCAGCATATTCTCTCTCCTCTCATCAGTTACGGCCAAGTTCGCCAAGTACATTATCTAAAAGGTCAGAACCTATTTCATCACGATAATCTTCATAAATTGCTGTGGCTGCTTTTGCCAGGGAGTCTTTATCCTCTAACTCATTAATTTTCAGGCCATTATCCGCCATCTGTGCGAGGAACTCTTCTTCCTTTTCCTGTACAAACACCCTCTCCTTTTCCATGGCTTCTTTTGCTGCCTCCTCGAACCATCCTTGCTCTTCTTTCGTCAGGTTTTCCCATACAAAACTGGAAACATCCATTTGGTAAGGAGAATAAAAATGGCCTGTCAGCGAAAGATAATCGCAGATTTCTCCATAGCCGGTAGAGTGGAATGAGGAGATTGGCAATTCCAGGCCATCCACAGTTCCCTGCTCCACCGCAGTAAATGTCTCGCTAAATGCCAATGTCGTAGGATTCGCGTTCATAGCCTTAAATGCGTCCACATATATCGCTGTCTCTGGAAGACGCAGCCGCATTCCCTTCATATCCTCAGCCTTGTTGATCGGACGCACGTTATTCATGGTATGGCGAAATCCTCCATCTCCATACGACAGAACTTTTACTGACCATTGATCATACAGCCTCTTCTCCATTGGTCCCATAATTTTCTCATTATCCAATATAGAATATGCCTCCTCTCTGTCCTGAAAGATATAAGGCAGATCAAATATCTCCCATTCGGTAGAAAAAGAACCCAAGCTGAAGTTCGTGATAAGCGCCATATCGATGGTTCCAAGTTTCATGCCTTCCATCATATCTCTTTCTCCACCCAGAACGGAGTCCGTCACTATATCAATTGCGATCTCTCCTTTTGAAAGTTCCTTTATTTTATTTGCAAAGACCATAGCAAAATATTGGTATTGGTCATCCTCTGCACTGGTATTGACATGTCCCAGCTGATATACTCGCTTCGCCGTGACTGTTTCTCCGTTTGAAAGTACGGTTTTGCTGTTACATCCGGCCAGCGCAAGCATCATGCAGATGACCGTCAGAATGCTGATTGCTTTTTTCATTCTCTGGTTTCCTCCTTTTTATCTGCAAGGGATGATACATAATCTGCCTGGCGGTATACGATATGTCCTTCCTTGACCGTTAACTGCGGCTTGATCAGCCGATTACCTTCATATTGGTTATGGTAGCGGTCTATATAATGAAGCTCTTTATCTATAATTTTAAACACTGCTATGTCCGCAATGCCTCCTGCCATCAGAAATCCCTCCTGCTCCATCCCCATCAGGCGTCCGGGGATGTCTGTACATCTGGTAATAATATCTTTCAATCCTATTCCAAGATTCAAAAGTTCTGACAAGATATATGAAAATGAGTACGTCGGCTCTTTAAACGCAGACAGCAGGCTCAAATCCGAACTAATAATATCCGGCAGAAATCCTTGCTCTATAGCAGCCTTCGCTATCTTTCCCGAAAAATTAAACGCCCCGTGCCCTAACTCAAACAGGACTCCTCTTTCCCTGGCTTCCCAGGCTTCCGGCAGCACATTCCCTTTTTCATCCAGGATTGTCTGTCCCTTCTGATGATACATATGACAGAAAATATCCCCCGGGCGCAGCAGACTAAGCGTATCCCTGATATCTCCCGGCGAGTCTGTAGCATGTACCGACAGTCTAAGCCCTACTTCTTCTCCCAGTAAAAGCGCGCCTTTAAGCGGCTTAAGTCCGAGTTCCCCTACTATGTCCCTGCTTTGCCGAAGTTTTAAGCCTATAATATTATCCTTATATGTTTCACACAGCATTTTTATCTTTTCCCGGTCATATCGTGCAGGGTCCGGATTTTCGTATTTCAGATGCGTCCTTTGCCCTTCGCTTGCCACATGCAGAAAACTTTTGACCGTCATTATACTGGTAATAATATTACGGTGATAAAACGCCTCAAAATCTGTGACTCCCGTGGATCCAGCATCCACCATAGATGTAACTCCGCTTGGAATCTGTACGAGATCGGCCGGCATAGAAAAATCACTGATTCCATATGCTGCGTGGGCATGGAAATCAATGAATCCAGGTACCACCATACAGCCATCGGCATCTATCGACTGTAAGCACTCCTTGTCTGCCAGATTCCCAATGTCCGCAATATGCTGGCCTTTTATTCCAATGTCCGCCTGCTTGTCCAGATTACAGCGGGGATCCATCAAGTGCCCATTACTTATGATCAGATCAAACATATTATCCCTCACAATTGTTCATAACAAAAATATTATATTTATTAATTTACTAATCTTTGTTATGTTTTTGTCATTTTGCTAATCTCTAATTAATTATACAACAGTATTTTGTGCACAATGTTGTTTTCAATTCTTATTTTACCCATTATATTGCTTTCAGTCAAAGACATAAAGTGATATAATGATTATAATATTAATATTATAATTATTAGAAGGGATATGTGTCATGATGTTTCGGAATTATGAATACTTTGTTGCAATTGCAGAAGCTGGAAGCCTTACCAGGGCGGCAGAAATCCTATATGTCTCCCAGCCTTCCCTCAGCCAGTATCTGCGGCGTCTGGAATCTGAACTTGGTGTAGAGCTGTTTAACCACAGGACATCTCCATTAAAATTGACTTATACGGGAGAACGATATTATGAGTCTGTAAAACAGATGATGAGATTAGAAGAAAATATAAAAAAAGAATTCCAGGATATCAAGAACCAGGAAAGCGGATGTCTGAGGCTTGGCGTCGCTTTCTGGCGCGGAGCCTGCCTGCTTCCAGATATCTTTCCTGAATTTCATCGTCAGTATCCTGGCATCCGCATTGAATTGATGGAAGATCATTCTGACAAGCTTGCCTTAGCTTTGATGAATGGAAAACTGGATATTGCGGTCATGAATCTCCCCCATACCTTGGATTACCGAAAATTGACCAGCGATATTATCTTTGAAGAACGAATTCTTCTGGCGGCGCCTACACGGCATCCATACATTCGTACCTTATTGGATGCTGCCCGCATTTCCGATGGGTATCCCATCGCGCCTGCCAAGACGCTTCTTCAGCTTCCGCTTATAAAGACTAAGCCAGGGCAGAATCTCACTCATGAAATCAACCATATTCTTGGAAAGCATCACATTGAACCAGAGATTCTCCTGGAAACTGGCAATTTGACCACCGCAATTAACCTGGTGGCCACCGGTATTGCCTGTACCTTGGTTCCAGAAGAAGGGGCCAAAGTCTGCAATCATCCTGGAAACGTTACTTACTTCGCCCTTGATCTTCCTGACTTGTCCTGGTCCTTGGCCGCCGTATATCAAAAGGATGCTTATCTTACTCATCTGGCCCAATTATTCGTAGAGTCCCTAAAAGCGTCTTTATGCCGGATTCCCTGATGAAAGACAGGCACCCCTTTACCCGGCCACCATCATACCAGCCAGCACCGCGCTGGCCACAAGCCCGGCAAAGGTCGCAAGCATGGCGCCCCCCAGAGTATATCTGGTCTTCGTGACTTTGGCTGTCATAAAGTAGACGCTCATGGTGTAGAATATAGTCTCCGTGCAGGACATGCTGATGGATGCCACCAGTCCTATGTACGAGTCCGTTCCATACTCCTTGAACGCATCCAGAAGCAGCCCCGTGGCCGCCGAAGATGAAAACATCTTTACCACCGTAAGCGGCACCAGTTCTCCTGGAAATCCGATGTATTCCGTGAACTGCCCGATAATTCCTGACAGAAAGTCAAGGAATCCCGAAGCGCGCAGCACCCCTACTGCCACCATAAGCCCAATCAGCGTCGGCATTATTTTAATTACCGTGAAAAAGCCGCTTTTGGCTCCTTTGATGAAGGTATCATAGACATTTACCTTCATCAGCACTCCATAACTGACAATTCCGAATATTACCAGCGGAACGATAAAATCCGTGACATACATGAATAATTTCATCGGGTATCCTCATTTCCGTGTGAAGTCTATTCCCAATATATGCTGAATAGCCTTGAAAATATGTGGAAAAACGTCTACAATCTATATCATGAAGATAAATCTGCAATACATGTAGCATATATAAAATACCTAACGGAGGAACATCCTATGACTGAAGAACAAAAGAACGCAGCACCCGAGACCACTGGAGAAGTGAAGGCATCTGAAGAACCAAAGACTGCCCCTGATACTTCTGATGAGCCAAAGGCAGCCACATCGCCTGAAGCAGAAGCCAAAGAAGACAAAGTGAAAGAGGAAAAGTCTTCTTCTGACGAGCCACAATCTGATCGGCAAAAAGACTTTCATTTTTTCAAAAAGGAAAAGCCAGATAAAAAAATAATGGATTCTTATTCATCGGAAGACGATGAGGACGGATTTTCCAGGGATCAATGGATCCTTTCCCACCTCAATGAAAAGGATCTTATGAAATACCTGGAATTAGAGCAGAAGAGAGCAGAAATGAGCCAGCAGGCAAAAGAAACCCGCGAAAAACGTATCTTCACTGCATTCCAGCTAACGGTTTCTCTTGCAGCCGTCGTTGCAGTTACTTATTTATTAAAAGATAATCCTTCCATCCTAGTCAGCATCCTGTATACGATTGGAATCATTGCTGCACTCTGGCTCTGGAAAAAGCGGTGATTTCATGAACAAAGAAAAGGACTTTGGCCAGGGAAGCGTCTCGGCCAATATTCTGCGTCTGGCCATTCCCATGACGCTGGCCCAGTTAATTAATGTCTTATATAACGTTGTGGACCGCATCTATATCGGCCACATTCCGCATACATCCACGCAAGCATTGACAGGCATCGGTCTTACCCTGCCTGTCATCACTATTATTACCGCATTCGCCAATCTGTTCGGAATGGGCGGTGCGCCTCTGTTTTCCATGGCGCGCGGAGCAGACGAGCCAGAGAGGGCAGAACGGATTATGGGGAATTCTTTTGCCATGCTCCTTGCATCCGGCGCTCTTCTTGCTGTCTTCTGCTACCTGTTCAAGCATCCGCTCCTCTATCTTTTTGGAGCAAGCGACGTGACCTATCCATATGCGAATGCCTATATTAGTATTTATCTTCTGGGCACCTTGTTCGTCATGGTCAGTCTTGGCATGAATAATTTTATTAACGCTCAGGGATTCGGCGTAACAGGAATGTTGACCGTCTCAATCGGAGCGCTTTTGAATCTTGTACTGGATCCACTGTTTATCTTCGTATTTCATATGGGCGTCCGTGGCGCCGCAACCGCCACTATCCTATCCCAATGTGTCTCCTGCATCTGGGTACTTCATTTTCTTACAGGAAAAAAAGCAATTATAAAATTAACAAGAAAACAATTACATTTAAATTTCTCGCTTATAAGGGAAATCTCCGCCCTGGGCTTATCTGGATTTGTCATGTCAATTACCAACAGTTCTGTCCAGATCATGTGCAATGCTACCCTGCAGAGATACGGAGGCGACCTGTATGTAGGAATCATGACGGTAATCAATTCCGTTCGGGAGATTATAACCATGCCAGTCATGGGAATTACCAGCGGGGCACAGCCCATTATGAGTTTCAATTATGGGGCGAAAAAATATGGAAGGGTGAAGTCTGCCATTTCCTTTACTGCTATATCCTGTATTGTATTTACTCTGGTAATGTGGGCATTCCTATTCTTTTTCCCGCACGTCTTCATCCGGATGTTCAATAGCGATCCGAAACTGTTAAAAGAAGGCGTGCCTGCCATGCATCTGTACTTCTTCGGCATCTTTATGATGGCCTTGCAGTTTGCTGGCCAGTCAACCTTTGTAGCGCTTGGCAAATCCAGGCAGGCTGTATTTTTTTCCTTATTCCGCAAGGTTATCATCGTAATTCCTCTGACGTTATGGCTTCCTACCATAGCCAGTCTTGGTACAGACGGAGTATTCCTTGCAGAGCCTGTATCTAATTTTATCGGAGGAACGGCCTGTTTCGTCACCATGCTTCTGACTGTATGGAGGACTCTGGACAAACGAAAGTAATTTTCTGTAAAATTCAATGATTTCCTTTGATTTTCCAAGCATAATCCTGTCCTTTCTTCACATTCATTGACTTTTATTGACAATTTTTGTATACTGTTATTAGTTCAATTGTAAAAATTGACGAAAATTCTTCAAAAAAGGATTTTTGAAAGGAGGACGAGAGTATGTGGGGACATATATTCGATCTACAAAATCCGCTGGTTGGAGCGGATAACACATGGGTGCTGTGGGCTATCTGTGCTACCGGCGCCGCTGCCGCAATATATCTGGAGCAGAGATATAAATGGGCAGCAAAAATGACCGGTGCCATCGTTGCACTGATTTTCGCAATCATCTTATCGAACTTTGGAATTATTCCAATGGACGCTCCTGTATGGGATGCCGTATGGGGTTACGTTGTACCACTTTCCATTCCTCTGTTATTACTGCAGTGCGATATGAGAAAGATCGGAAAGGAATCCGGACGTATCCTGATTATATTCCTGATCGGCTCGGTAGGTACCGCTTGCGGCGCGCTTCTTGCTTATGCGGCGCTCCACAAATTTATTCCGGAACTTGCCGGACTTGCGGGCGTATTTACCGGAACCTATATCGGAGGCACGGTAAACTTTGCCGCTCTTGGAGCAGCATTCGATGTATCTGGCGACATGATATCTGCTGCAACGGTTGCAGATAACTTGCTGATGGTACTGTACTTCTTCGTACTGATAGCAATGCCATCTATCGGATTCTTCCGCAAGCATTTCAAGCATCCATATGTGGATGAAGTGGAAGCGGCTGCCGGAGCCAATGTAAAGGAAAATGAGACAAATGCTTCTGCGTTCTGGGGCAGAAAAGAAATCTCCCTGAAAGATATCGCATTGGCCGCTGCAACAGGATTTGTCATTGTTGCGCTGTCTAACGTAATATCTACAGGACTTGCAGGCGTGATACCGACATCTAATACATTCCTGCAGATAATCAATACGCTGTTCGGAAATATGTACTTATGGATTACGACAATTGCCATGCTTTGTGCAACATTTGCACCTAAGTTCTTTGGCGAGATCAAAGGTACGCAGGAACTGGGTACATTCTTAATCTACCTGTTCTTCTTCGTAATCGGTGTTCCGGCATCCGTACCTATGATTATCAAGAATTCGCCGTTACTGCTCTTATTTGCGGCTATCATCGTAATCGTAAATATGCTTTTCAGCCTGATCGCTGGAAAGTTACTGAAGTTCAATCTGGAAGATATTATCCTTGCTTCCAATGCTAACATCGGCGGACCAACAACGGCCGTTGCTATGGCTGTATCTAAGGGCTGGACCAAGCTGGTAGGACCTATCGTACTGATTGGTACTCTGGGATATGTGCTTGGAACATACTTTGGATTGATTGTAGGCAGCATCTTAGGATTATAAAACTGAATAACATCCTGAATCCAGGAAAATGATCAGGGACGGACAACTGTCCGTCCCTGATTTATTTAGACTTATCTACACAAAAGAAAGGAAGTGTTTTTATGAACTTTGATGCACATTCTGATATTTGGACCGATGTAACGCAGCACCATCTAAAGGGAGAACGTGATATCTTCCGTAAATATCATTATGAACGGCTGAAAAAAGGGCAGATCGAAGGAGGCATCTTCGTAATATGGAATGATCCTCCCTATGACAAGGACCCGCTGAAGCGTACCCGCCAGATGATGGAGGCCATTGCCTGCGAAGAGCCTGATTGTGCTGATATCCTTAAGGTATCGCGCTCATACTCCGATATGATGACTGCAAGAAGCGAAGGAAAGATGTATGCATTTATCGGACTGGAAGGTTTAAAGAGCATTGGGGAAGACTTAGACCTTATCGACGAGTTCTACCAATTTGGCGCAAGGCATGCAGGGCTTACCTGGAATGAGGAAAATCCTCTGGCTACCGGAGCCCTTGGCACCCCGGAGCGTGGGTTAACAGACGTAGGACGCAGGGCGGTGAGAAAGATTCAGGATCTGGGAATGATACTGGATGTATCCCATCTAAATGATGCGTCCTTCTGGGATCTCCTTGACACTGCCACAGGCCCTGTTGTAGCAACCCACTCGAACTGCCGGGCACTGTGCAACCGCCCGCGGAATCTGATGGATGACCAGTTAAAAGAACTGGCACGCACAGGCGGCATAGTCGGGCTCAATTCATTCAACGAATTCGTTCATATGGAGGAAGATAAGCAGACTCTGGAAAACCTGGTAAAACATCTTGTCCATATGGTGGAAGTAATGGGCATTGATCATGTCGGTTTCGGATTTGACTTTTCTGAATTCCTGGAGGGAGATACCTTGGGCTCTTTCAGCAGCCAGTCTACTCCTTTTACCATCGGACTTGAGGATGCTTCTTATGTACCAAATGTCATTGAAGAAATGAAGCGCGTCGGATTCCACGAAGATGAGATTGAAAAGATTGCCTATAAGAACTGGCACAGAATTATCAAAGAAGTAATCAAATAGTAGACATAAAGGATGGCGGAAGCAAGGAACCAATTGCTTCCGCCTCTTTCTTATGTCTTTGTGATAAATATCCATCCCGGCTCATACGTTATATTAAAAAGCCAGACGAGGATTTTATATGCTGAATTATCTGTGGGCCGGCATGATACTGATTGGCATTATCTTTGCCGCCTTTACCGGACGCATGCCGGATATTACCAATGCAGCCATTGACTCTTCCAAAGAGGCCATTACCTTGTGCATCACTATGATGGGCGTCATGTCCTTCTGGGTGGGTCTTATGGAGATTGCGACGAAGGCCGGAATCATTAAGGGCGCTTCCAAAAATATCCGTCCGATTATACGCTTCTTATTCCCAAGACTCCCCGCCGGGCACCCTGCCGAGGAACACATCACCACCAATATCATAGCCAATGTCCTGGGCCTGGGCTGGGCAGCAACGCCAGCCGGACTGCGCGCCATGGACGAACTCGGTAAATTAGAGGAAGACAGGCGAAGCCACCGGCTTCCAGGTCCGGTACGTCCAAAGGGAATTGCCAGTAATGAGATGTGCACCTTTCTGATTATCAACATCTCCTCCCTGCAATTAATTCCGGTAAATGTCATTGCCTACCGGAGCCAGTATGGAAGCGTCAATCCTGCTGCCATCGTAGGCGCCGGAATCATTTCCACTGCCATAAGTACGGCTGTTGCCGTCATTTACTGTAAAATTATGGACCGTTCGTAGCAGGCGCAATAGAGTAATATAGAGCAGGACCCTTGCCTATGGCCCTGCTCCGTCTGTCTTCTTTATTGATGTACATAATATATCTGTACCATATCCTGCCGCACGATCCCATTCGCAACGCTAAAATTTTTTAACACTACAATATTATAACAGATTTTCTTGGATCGGTTATTCAAGTTCTTTGGGATTAATCTTCTTTTGTCTTAATTTCAAGTAGACGATTTCCCTGAACAGCGCATATACTACAGAGATAATCGGTATAAAAATCAGCATTCCAACGATCCCCAACAGGCTTCCTCCGATGCTGACTGCCGCCAATACCCAGATGGATGGAAGTCCTACTGAATTACCTACTACGTGAGGATAGATCAGATTCCCCTCTATCTGCTGGAGTACCAGGAACAAGATTACAAACATAAGCGCCTTAAATGGATCTACCATAAATATCAGGAAGGTTCCCAAGGCACAGCCGATAAATGCGCCGAATATTGGGATCAAGGCCGTAAACGCGATCACAATCCCCACCAGCAAAGCATAGGGTAGTTTGAAAAGCGTCATGGTTATGACAAACATGCTTCCTAAGATAATGGCCTCCAGGCACTGGCCGGTCAGGAAGTTTGAGAACGTATTGTAGGTCAGAGACAATACTTCCATTGCAGCCTCAGCCCGGCCTTTCCTTACAAAGGCAAATAAGACCTTTTTAGCCTGAATACCCAGTTTTTCCTTTTGAAGCAGGATATAGACCGCAAATACAAATGCGATAAAGAAGGTCGTAATCCCGCTCACAATGCTCTTTGCGGCAGTAATCGTAGAATCAAGCACGCTCCCTGCCCCATTCTTGAAGAAATCTATGCCTGCGTCCATGATCTTATTCCAATCGAATTTCAGGCTGTTGACCCAGGTCATAATCTCCTTATTGTCATGGAATAATTTTTCCGCCCATTCCTGTACTTTTGGGATAAAAGCCTGAATGCTGCTTCCAAGATTAGAGAATGTATCCCCTAATTGTGGAATCAAAACAAACATTACAAGTGCCACAATGCCAAACACTCCGAATATTACGATCAGCATACTGACCGGACGGGCAATCTTCTTCTGTATCTTATGCCTTTCTACCCTCTCCGGCGCGAATAGATGCCTCTGTATAAAATTCATCGGCACATTCAAAATGAATGCGATCGCTCCGCCAAGCACGAATGGAAATATGACATGAAAGATAAATGCAAGAACCGATACCACCACATCATACTTCCACAGACAGGCTACAACCAATGCGGCAAACACAATCAATCCTTTTATTCTTTTTACCGTCTCTCTACTTAATTCCATAAAATCTCCTGTTCCTATCTAGAATTTCTAATCCATTTCAACAACTGTACCACAGGCAGATTCAATAATGCAAGTCCATATACTGTAAGCAGCTGCCCAATATTTAGGCTTGCTACTTTGAATATTCCCTGCAGCCCCGGAATCATCAGTACGCCTGTAATCAGCACAAGCCCAATTAAAAATGCTCCGATCAGGTAGATATTATTAAAAAATCTTTTCGTAAATAATACCGGACGGCTGGATTTACAGTTAAATCCATGGACAAGCCGGCTGGTGCACAAAGTACCAAATGCCATCGTGCTTGCCAGAACGGCATCACCGCTTCTGTATCCAATCAAAAATGCCGCCATCGTCATAATGCCTATGCCAAGCCCCTCAGTGCCTATGCTCAGAAGATACTGCTTTGTAAGGATAGATTCATTCATGGGGCGCGGCTTCTGCTTCATGACTTCCTTGGAATGCGGCTCCAGTCCCAATGCAATGGCTGGAAGACTATCGGTCAGAAGGTTGATAAAAAGCAGATGCACTGGCGCAAATGGTACTGGAAGTCCGGCAATTGATGCATACAGTACGGCCAATATTGCGCCAAAGTTTCCAGACAGCAGAAATTGTATGGAATTCTTGATATTCTGATATATATTTCGTCCATTCTCAACTGCCTTAATAATTGTTGCAAAGTTATCATCCGTCAAAACCATTGCCGCCGCGTCCTTGGATACTTCGCTTCCTGTAATTCCCATGGCAACGCCTATATTGGCCTGCTTCAGAGCCGGCGCATCATTTACCCCGTCCCCAGTCATGGCTACGATATTTCCTTTCTCCTGCCATGCCCGCACAATTCTGATCTTATGCTCCGGGGATACCCTGGCATATACTGATATCTTCTCTACAAAATCTTTCAGTTCTTCATCTGACATTTCTTCTATCACAGCGCCTTCGCAAGCCTCTGATTCATCCTTCAGTATGCCGATCCTTTTTGCAATTGCCGCCGCGGTAATCTTATGATCGCCGGTGATCATTATAGGCCTGATTCCTGCTTTTATACATTCTTCTACCGCCGCTTTGGATTCTTCTCTCGGCGGATCCATCATTGCGATCAATCCCAGGAATGTAAGGCCCTCTTCATCTTCTATAGATAATTCTTTCTCTCCATCCAGTTCTTTATATGCGAATGCCAGGACTCTCAACCCGTCTCTGGAAAACTCCAGATTCTGTATCTCGATCTGCATTTGATCCTCGTCCGTTATCTCCCTAACAGTATCGCCAATCCTGATGTGGCTCATACGCCTCAGAAGGACATCTACCGCCCCCTTGACTACCATCACATATCGATCATCGAAGACATGTGCTGTAGACATCAATTTCCTGTCACTGTCAAATGGGACTTCCGACATACGAGGATACCGTTCCCTGGTCATAGCCGCTTCCATGCCAAGATTGCTTCCAAGATTGATCAATGCCGTTTCCGTCGGATCTCCTATTTCCTGTCCATCTGTATTAGTGGAATCGTTACAGAGCATGCTGCAATTAAGAAGCATCTTCTGGTTTCTGTTATCAAGATTAATATCAGCCACGGAGATTCTCTTTCCATCCACATAATAGTCTTCCACTGTCATTTTATTCTGCGTCAGAGTTCCTGTCTTATCCGAGCAGATGATGGATACGCTCCCCAGGCCCTCAACCGCTTGAAGTTTTCTTATAATTGCATGCTCCTTGGCCATTTTCTGTGTGCCAAATGACAGTACGATCGTTACGATAGAACTAAGCGCCTCCGGAATCGCTGCTACGGCCAGGGCTACCGCAAATAAGAATGCATCTACCGCAGAACCGCCCCTTATCACATTGATGGCAAATAGAACTGCGCAGAATACAAGTATAATGATAGACAGTTTCTTTCCAAAATCATCCAGATTTATCTGGAGGGGCGTTCGTTTTTCCGATGTTGTCTTCAATAGTTTGGCAATCTTTCCTACTTCCGTCTCCATTCCAATTGCCGTAACTTCAAATGTCCCTCTTCCATATGTGGAAAAACTTCCAGAGAACACTCTGTTCGTCTGGTCTCCCAATGCAGCGCCCTCCGGCACCTCTTCCAACGACTTCTCCACGGACAGGCTCTCTCCTGTTAGCGCGCTCTCATCGACCTTGAGGCTTGCACACTCCAAAAGTTTTCCGTCCGCAGGAATACAGTCACCTGCCTCAATTACTACCTCATCTCCAACAGTTACTTCTCTGGATGGTATCTGTATCACCACGCCATCTCTGATTACCTTTGCCTCAGGCGCTGACAGTTGTTTTAGACTGTTTAGCGACTGCTCTGCCTTTACCGTCTGCACGGTCCCTAGAATCGCATTAATAGTAATGACGATAAATATAACGGCCGCGCTCTCTGCATCTCCCAGAAAGCCTGATACGATTGCTGCAATAATCAGAATAATGACAAGAAAATCTTTGAATTGCTCCAGGAATATCTGGACCATGCTTTTTTTCTTGCCTTCTACCAGTTCATTAAATCCATAAATCTCTTGGTTTTTTCTTGCTTGTTCACTTGTTAGCATTGCTTGCCCTCTCTTTCCTCCTGCAATGGGATAAAAAAAATAGACCCCTATTGCACAGAATTACTATGCAATAAAAGTCTCACCATTTCATTACGATACGGATGATTGCTCATCGTACTGACGACATCGCAAACGCCGGACTATTAGACCTAAGCGCCAGTTACTCCCTTTTATTATTACCTAATATACAAGAAAATATTCCTTATGTCAACACATTTACTTATTAAAGTAAAAAGAGACAGTACCTATTTGGTATCTGTCTCCCTCTCATTCCATGAGCGTGCGGGGATTCGAACCCCGGACAACTTGATTAAAAGTCAAGTGCTCTAC